>Ga0207650_10000072_pt1:0-130000 | contig 137765 bp, 113 predicted proteins | sample KBSS63metaG_FD_184325 | JGI IMG/M metagenome (GOLD analysis project Ga0207650, IMG submission 184325) | Switchgrass rhizosphere microbial communities from Kellogg Biological Station, Michigan, USA - KBS S6-3 metaG (SPAdes) (version 2) | ecosystem: Host-associated > Plants > Roots >...
CCAGAGAGCCACATTCCACTCCCTCGGCTTCAAGAAAATATCGAACGATGATTGCCGGTAGCCGAGGAACACTTTCACAGTTGATTCGGTTCTTAAAACCCAAAAAATATTGATGCCAGCCACGACCCTGTCTACGCTTATGCACCGTCAATTCCCCGTGGCTTTTCCGGCTACTTCTTTTCGAATCAATAGGTTGCCTGAATGTGAGTTTTCCAAGAGTAGTTCATCTCCGATTGAATTCATGATGTCTCCCTGTTGCGCGGGGGTTGCGGATTTTGCAGAGGTTTGCCGGATTCTGCCGAGTTAAGTTGCTGATTTTCTTTGTTTTCATCGCCTGGTTGGCGACTCATAATCCGTAGGTCGTAGGTTCGAGTCCTACCGCCGCCACCAGAATTATGGGAGCGACTTTTGTCCGGCATCTCATTGGTGGGATGTCACTTGCAGCACCTGCTTCATCTACTGTGTCACTTTCCCGCTCGATCACCCTCGCGGCCGGACGACAAAGTGCGTCAATATTGCGTGGTTCGCCGTTCGCGTTCGCGAACGCGCACCCGGTCTCAGGATTGCCGCATTCCTCGCGCCACTGGTTCAACCAACTGAGACATTTCGTAAGAATCCCGTCGGCAGAGAATTGCCGCCTTCAACCCGCATCCTTTTTTATCTCGTTGTCCTTTTGATTCCTGCTGCTGGATGCGTCAGCGACCTCATCAGCGTTAGAGTTTCCGAACAGTCGCCCTTCTTGTCGTAATCGCAGGTTCGGCCAGGATGAGCTTGCTTACAGTTCTGACAGAATTCTGTCGCCATTTCTCCTCCGAGCACTTGTCCTGGTCAATGCTCCGAATGATCTCGTCTCTTCATTGGCGAGCTTCACAAGCATGTTGAAAGCGCAAGACGTGCAGCAGTAGCCGCCCTCCTTGCACACAGAGCGAGAATCCATACGCTTTTCGTATGCGAAGAGAGACGGGTTAACCTCGCAAACCACGCAGCGGCGCGGCACTCGGTCAGCATCCAGATCTCTGGTACGGAACACCAAGTATTCTTGGAAATAGTTATTCGCCGCCATTTCTGTACCTCCCACGTCCGAATAGCGCGCTATTGATGTTGTGCAACCCAATGGCCGCGCGGACTCTCATCGCGTCAGGCGGTGAAGAAGGACTTAGACGGAAAACGTGGGGAACACAGCATTCGCAGCGCCGCACGGTCCGCGAATACACTCACGGGCGTGCGGGGTTTCACTCGGCGCACGGGCTCAGAATAGTCTTGATGACCGCGCGCGCTACGATGGGCGGAGCAAATAATGTTAAGCGAATCGCACGGGACTGGCAGTGTCCAGAGGTTCAGTTGAGTGAGTTTTCGCTTCTAACAAACGCCAAAGGAAGAAATTTAGAAGTGGAACTCCAACGTCCCCGAGACGGAGTAGGCCCTATACGACGGCTGGTCTACACCCAGAAACAGGAACCGCGCTGCCGATGTGTCGCCCACCTGGAAGTACGGGTAAAACGGAATCGCGCCGTTAGGACTCAGGACTGGTGTAGGAGACGTCGTACTGCTAATAGTTTGAATTGGGCACCCAGGTACGGGTGTAGATGGAGCGGCCGGGCTCATGCAACCTTGATACTGTGTCATGGGCGAAGTTTGGAAGTCCTTGTTGTCGAACTGTTGGTAGCGGAATTCCACTTTCGGCGTAAGGTTTCGGGTCAGCTTGTATTTGAATACTGCGACAATTTCGTGATTGCGGCTGACACTTTCCGGATAGTTTGTCGCAGCCGAGTTACCGACCAAAAGAAAGCGACAAAATGAGGCTGAAGAGTTCGAACAGTCCGTGCCGGTGCTGGGGTCGACCCCGTTAATCCCCAGGAAACGAGACAGCGTGTCAGAGTGCCCTGCCGTCAGCGAATAATAAGTAGTGAGATACACCTTCTTACCAAAATACGTATCCGCGCCCACTGTCCAGATGTCAATCTTTTCAGGAGTAGTGCTTTCCCAATCGTTATTGGCGGTATCGCAACCGACGCACGTCAGAATATCCAGGCCGGTGTCGGCGGGCGTGCGATTCCGCGAGATCATCCTTCTATAATTGTGCTCCCGAGAATACTCTGCAAACAACGATACTTGCGGCGACAGGGTGAAGTCTGCATCGAGACCGTAGTTGTAGGAAATGTCCTTCAGAATTCCGTAAAGATAGTAAGGACTGGTCGTGGCTGCCGCACCCGTAAGAAAATTTAGAGCGGTCGAGCTGTTGGTGTGGCCTCGTTGGTTGTAATCGTCCTGAATGGTTCCACCGAAGGCGGAAAAGCTTAATCTGTCGGAAAGATCATATTCGATCAGTGCGTCCCCACGGTTCCGCTCCCGGTGTGACTCGTCAAATCGCCGACTGCAACGCTGATCCGCCGTAAAACTTAGGCTACTGCTGTTGCATTCAATCGAGGCACCAGTCGCCGGATCGTTAGATTGGTCATCCTGGTATGCGTCAGGGTTACGAACGGAATGCCGATACGAAAGCCGTAGCGTAAGGTCTTTTCCGTGTACAACGTCGACCGCTCCTAAAAATGTCTGCTCCACGGAATGTTCCACGTCGCGATGAGAGCGATCCATCCATTCCACCTGATAGCCGAGCTTTGCGGAACTCTTCTTCGCAAAGAACCAGTTTCCGGTTAGTTCGAAATTCTTACGGTTGAACCCAAACGGGGTATTCTCCTCTCCGTCGCCAGGACTTGAAGCATCGCCCTCCACCGGAGTGAACGTGTGCACTGGAGTATCGTTGTTGTAGTCATAGTGACGATAGCCCGCTTTTACCTGGAACTTCTTCCATGGGAGACTGATGAGGGTGAAGTTCATTGCGAGGGTTTGCTTGCTGCCTCCGAGGTTTTCTGCCGGCAGCGACGCCGTTGTCGTGCATGAAGCCTCCGGGACTTCCCCACAGCCGGTAATGCCTTCGTTAATTGTATAAGGCAAAAACCGTTCGTCCTGACGTAGCCAGCCAGGGCTTATGATGGCCTGCAGGCGCAAATACCGGGTTAGGTTAGTGGCGCCCGCTAGATCCAGGTAATTAGCCTGATTGCTGGGATATAGGCTCGAGCGTCCACTCGCGGGATTTTTGACTTCTGCGCCCACCGGCTGTGTCAGGACAAACGGGTTGTCCCAGGTCATCGACGGAATGTTTTCTTGCAGGAAGGAACCTTGGTAGGCCGCTTCAACTCCCCAATCCTTTCTCCCGTAGTCCACGCCAACACGCACGAGATTATTGAAGTAGCTGATCGTCTCGGGAAGCTCGACTCCAAAACCGGAGGTGGCGCTGGCGCTTGGGCTGGAATTCATAATCAGCCCGATGGGACGAGTGCCATTCTGGCTTTCGCGCCAATACATCGCATTTAGATTGAGATTGGAACTAATGTCGTAAGAGGCAGATATTGTTCCTGATTTGCGGGTAATGCCAGGAGTAATGAAGTTGAAATTTGTTACCACACCTTGCTGCGAATTGGCTCCGGTACCGGCAATGAGAGACGGGAGGTTGGAGGAGTCGCTGGCCTGTAGCGTCGATCGGATTGATGCTGGAAAGCTCCACACACCGGGTGAGGTTTCGAGAAAGAGTGTCCGCGTTGTGTTGCTGTAAACGTGGGGAATTTCGTCGTACCGGAACTGGAGCTTGAACTTGCCATACTCCCCGAACGTTACCAGGTAGCTCTGGTCACGATAGAGAGTCTTCTGCGATTGCACTCTTACATAATTGTGGGATCCGAGAAGATTGTCGAACGTGGCATCGAGTTTACGGACGAAAAACCCATTGCGTAGATCCCGATATTCTTCATATTTCGAAGTCCGCAACAATGGATCGAACGCAGTTCCGCAACCCAGACAACCAGGGACAAGAGACGGATTACCCGACGCAGCCGGGCCTCCGGGCCCAAGCATTAAGTCAGGACGTCCGTAGACTTCGCCCCACCGGTATCGCACGCCTAACTCGACGACGTTCGTATCTGGAAGCTTGTCTTCCGGAGACTCTACTGGTGTGGGCTTCTGAGCCAGAACAGCCAGCGAGAGCAGCAGGATAGAAGCTGTGACATTCACAAGCGGACGGATTTGTTGCGATTCCATATCACGCTCCTTCTTCAGCGGAGGAATGCGTTGCCCGATGGGTGATTCGACCCGTGAATCGCTGAGTGGCAGTTCGTACAGCCGCGATTGAAATCGCGGACCGAGTTGAGCAGGGTCGGAGTCGTTGGGTGCCGACTTGTGACGTGACAAGAATCGCACACTCGCGGCATTCGCATCTTTAGCAATTGTGGGTTACTGGAGCCATGCGCTTCATGGCAGTTAGCACAGTTCTCCATCACTGGCGGATGCTCCCACAAAAATGGGCCACGCCGTTCGGTGTGGCAACTCAGGCAATTTTCGTTCACTGTGGCCTGCCGAAGCTGAGTGGGATTGGGCGTGCCATGCGGGTTATGGCAGCTCGTGCAGGTTACTTTGCCTTCGCGGTAAGGCATATGCGATGAGCGTTGCAACTGTGCTCGTCGCATTTGGTGACACCGGAGGCATAGTTCAGGCTGAGTTTCTTTAAGACTGCCGTTTTCCGTAAGCGGTGTGTTGAAGCGTGACTCATCGGACAAGGAGGTATGACGCTCCTGATGCGCTTGGTGGCAGTCGACGCAAGCAATGGCCCGCGATTCGTGAGGGCTTCCCATCCAGAACAACTGGTTTTTGCGGGAGTGGCATTGCGAGCAGGCGAAGTTTTTCTCGGCCACTGTGTTTTTGGAATCTTCGGTGAAGCGAACCGGAATCGTCTCCTTGGAACCACCCGCCTCGACGTGTGTACGGCCGGGCCCGTGACACGATTCACAGCCGTGAGCTTCGTCGGGAGTGTGCGGACGTGCCATCGCTTTTCCCATCGTCGTCTTGTTGAAGCGTCGGCCTTGCTCCTCATGACAAGTGACACATGTATCGCTACCGACATAATCGCCATCGCCCTTGGCGGGTAGACTCGTCTCCTGAGAAGGCGGCGCGACTGACTTGTCCTGAATCTGTTCGGCACTCGCGCCTGTTTGGGAGAAACTGGAGGACGGTGAATTTGATTGGGCCGATGTCACAACGGCTGCGGTAGCTAGTGCAGCAAGGGCGAGAACTGATCTTGTCCAAGTCACTCGGCAACCTCCTTCTCGGGATCTCAACCCCTGATCTAAAAGAACCGAATGCGCCCTTGCACAATTAGATTTTCATGCGAATGTGCGAGCGACCGATTTCACCCAAAGTGGAGTTTTCTTATCGGCGTGCCAAACTCATAACGATGGTGGCGAGTGGCGAAGTAGGGGCGGTTCGCTTCCCCGGGTTAAACCCGGCTCACTTCAAGCGTGCCGGGGAGGAATGAGCATCCGCTGCACCGTTAAGTCGGCGGGAGTATGACATAGTTTGAACGAACGGAATAGGACTTCTATTTGTACGATAACGGACAAACACCGTCCCTGAAACGAGGGTATTTTTTTGCGGCTGAGAACCGCCTACCGCGCCAAGTAATTCAACGGCGTCCGGGGCAAAGTAGTTGGTGAAATGGCGATTCCGTTAACAACAAGGGGCACTATTCGCTATGGTTGCGCTGGCGCAATGACGGGTTGTCTTTCCCGTTTTAATCTGGCCGATTCGAGTCCTAGTTGCAACCGCGTCCGGGCCTGAATCAGGAGTTTCTCGCGCTAAACAGCCTGGGGAGCTCACACATTCTTAAACGGCGTATATCGTCTGGCGCAAACGCGGAAGTCGTTGGACGATTCCTTTGAGAAAACGTCATTTGGACACTGCTAGATAGGAGATCTCTACTCATGATTTTAGGTCGTACCTGGGGTAGCCTTGTAAAAACTGTGTGTACTGCAACCGGACTCGCAATCATTTCCCTTTCTTCCTGGACGTTGGGTCAAACAACGATAAGCCGTAATCAACAGGTGCCCGATGAACAGGACCCGCTTCTGCTCCCCGCGGTCCTTTACGAGACCGGCGGCGGTGGAGAGAATGGCTCCGTTGCAGTCGCAGACTTGAATGGCGACGGCAACCTTGACATCGTTGTTGCCAATCAATGCCATCTGTCATCGGTGGGATGCTCAGATCAACGTGGAATCATCGGAGTTTTGTTGGGCAAAGGCGATGGGACCTTAGAAGCCGCGACTACCTACGAATCGGGCGGGTGCAATGACGTTCGCGCCGCAGTCGGTGATGTCAACGGCGATCACAATCCTGACATAGTGGTTATCAATGGTACCTGCTCGAACTTCAGGTTTGGCGTGTTATGGGGAAAAGGGGATGGGACATTCCACTCCATCCAGGGGGTCGGCCAACGAAACGGACACAGCTTGACGGCGGTCGCCCTTGCCGATGTAAATGCTGATGGTGTATTGGATGTCTTGACCGCAGACCCCTGCTTTACGGGCTGTCATGATGGCGCGCCGAGCAAGGGTGCAATCGGTTTGTCTCTAGGGAATGGAAACGGCACCTTCAAACCCACAGTGAACTATTCCTACAATGGCGATGGCCCTTTCGCGCTTACCGCGGCAGACGTGAACGGCGATGGTAAGACAGATTTGCTGTCAAACGTTTGCCCTGGCGGTATTTCCGGCCAGTCGTTTTGCCTCCAAGGAGGAGCGGTGCTGGCTCGCTTAGGGAAGGGTGACGGAACGTTTAAGGGTGGTCAAATCTTCAATTACACAGGAGACGGCGGGTTCTCGATCATCGTCGCGGATCTGAATCAGGATGACAAACAGGACGTACTTTTGACAAACGGTGCCGCTGGGGCACAGGGCGACCTCACCGTACTTTTGGGAAACGGAGACGGAACTTTCCAGTCGGAAACTCATTTTTCTTCAGGAGGCGATCTGGCGAAATCCGGTCTCGTTGAGGACATCGATGGCGATGGAAAAGCGGATGTTTTGACTGCGAACTCGCTTGAAGGGAGGGGTTCGGTTGAGCTGTTGTTGGGTCACGGCACTGGCATGTTTACTTCTCCGGCTTCATTTTTGTTGCCGAACCCGATTGAGAACTCGCTCTCCATTGCGGCGGGGGATTTGAATGGCGACGGACGTCCGGATGTTGTGGTGGCGGCGAACACTTTTAACGATAGCGGGCGGGTAGCGGTATTGCTGAACAACACCGGCACGCACACAGCTTCTACCACAAGCTTGGTGTCTGACTTGAATCCCACGAAGCCAAATCAACTTGTCACTTATTCAGCGACTGTCTCAAGTGATTCTGGTCGAAATGTGACGGGTTCCATCATCTTTCGCGACGGCCCCTTACAGATGGCAGAGGTTGATGTCACAAACGGTCGCGCGGACTATACGACGACGTATAAGTGGGGTGAGGCTGTATGTGCTCATTCGATAACGGCAAAGTATTCGGGCGATCTTTTCCACAGCAGAAGCGTCTCGCCGGAATTGATCGAATATGTCGGAGTTTTTCCTGCCGGTACGCGCACAGAGGTGACCACCTCTGCTTCACCAGCAAAGATTGGTCAGCCTGTCACGTTTACGGCGACGGTAAGCGCGTCTGATATGAGATATGGCATCGTTCCCGATGGTGGCGTAGTGAGGTTTTACGATGGGACGGCGCTCCTCGGGTCGTCTACGCTCACGAACCAGCACTGCATATTCGTAACCTCTGCTCTTTCGGCAAAGGTGCACACGATTCGAGCCACCTACGTCGGCAACACGATCTTCAACACAAGCAATGGCGCCATTCAGCAGTCGATTGTTAAGTGACGACAGTGTTCGGTCGCATACCGGTTGGCGAGCGGGATTGCCTTCGAATTCACTGACCCATCTCGCGGCGTGCTATCTGCGCTGCCCCTAGTTCTCGGCGTGCTCATCGAGAAGCGCTGAGATCACGATAGATCCTACGCGTGGCTCCATCAGTGCCTCTGAAACGGGCCCACCGAGCAGGAAAGAAAGGAACGGACGCGGCTACTTCGCGAAGTTAACCGGGGTGTGGGGGAACTCTCGTGGCTTGGCGGACTAAATATCAGTCACCCTGATCGCTACAAAATCGCTGACGCGCTGGTCCCGGCCGCGGCAAATACATCTGCGGTTTCCTGCTCCGCGATGGGGACGAAGGCTTGTACGACATCAGGGTCAAATTGCGTTCCCTTGCTGGCGATCAAGCGAGCGATCGCTTCGCTGTGAGGAAGTCCTTTTCGATAGCAACGGTGGGACACCATTGCATCGTAGGCATCGATGACGGAGATAATTCGCGACACCAGAGGTATCTCATGGCCTTTCAATCCTGCGGGATACCCTGTCCCATCGACGCTTTCGTGATGGTGTAAAGCGTAGAGACTGGCCTCTTGAAGACCGGGGAAAAGGCGCAGAATCGACCAGCTGTATTCAGGATGGCGGTTGATCAGGGTGCGCTCGTCGGAAGTCAGTGGGCCTTGTTTCTTAAGAATCGCATCAGGCACGCCAACCTTCCCAATGTCATGTAACAGCGCGGCAACTTCAACTTGATAGAAGTTCCCTTCCGCGATGTTCATTTTGCGAGCGACGCGAATCGCCCATTCGGCCAGCCTTGTACTGTGAACACCGGTACTGATGTCTTTGAGGTCCAGTAACTGGTTGAAAGCGCACACCAACGAGTTGCGGAATGCGAGTTGCTGCTCTTCGAGTTCCTTGACTCGAAGCGTCAGTTCCGCGACGTCCTCTGGGTGATTTGCGATTGCCGCCATCCTGGCCTGTCCTCGATCTTTAGTTAAGCAAGCGGCAGGATTGCACCGCCCGGTAAACATCCAGACGCTTGAATGCAAGGTCAGGATCCGCAATGAAGGCCGCCTGTTTCAAACCGGGCGCAACATTCAAAGCATTGCATCTGCCGTTGGTCCCTAGCATCAAGGCGGCAGTGCCAGCGACCATCGGAGTGCTAAAGGAGGTGCCCCATCCCGCAGCGTAGGTACCCCATGGATAGGTCGTCATGATTCCTTCGCCAGGTGCAGCCAATGAGACTGGCGGCGCGCCATAGTTTGTGAAGGTCGACTGGATGTCGGAGTTCGAGGTCGATGCCACATTGATCACGCCTGGCAATCCGCTCGGATAAACAATCGTGCGGCGTCCGTCGTTGCCGGCCGACGCCACAGAGAGCACGCCACGGCCGTTTGCATAGCGAATGGCCCGAGCGAGTTCCCCGGAGTAGCTTGGGTAATCAAAGCTCATGCTTAATACTTGAGCGCCATTTTTTACACCGAAGTAGACGGCCCGAATAATGTCTGAATTGTAGCCAGCGCCATTTGCATAGAACGCTTTCAGCGGCATGATCTTCGCCTGGGGTGCAACCAGGTGCACAAGCCCTGCTGTCATGGTTCCGTGTCCAAACGCGGCGTACTGACTATTGCCATCGAGGACGGCGACCGTGCGCTGATCCAGTACCGCAACGGTTCGCTGGTTCACCTCGGAACTTTCTGCATGGCTTTGGTCCGGGGACGCACTGACGTCCTTATTTTCCCAGCCGCCATTGGCATTTCGCGTGAAGTCGTATCCGTTGAGCAGGCTATTTCGTAATACTGGATGATTTGGATCGACGCCCGTATCGATCACAGCCACGATTACATTCGCCCCACTTACATTAAACGAAGACTGTGCCTGCGCGGTGCGTACAAGCGCGTTGGCTGGTTGTGTCACATAGCCGCGCCAAACGGTCGCGCCATAGTAGGCCGTCGGCGTTTTATCGGTTAAATAGGAAGGCGCCGGCCCACCATAGGCATCCTGCGTATTCGCAAGCTGATCGAGCTCGACACTGAGTATGCTGGTTTGCAGGTTGAGCCTCAAGACGGCAAGCACAGGGTTGACGATGGGCGGAAAGGTAACTAGAAACAGCTGCCCTTCGGGGTCGCCAAGGCCACGAACCACGTTACATCCGGAGAGTACGCAAGTCAGGTTGATACCCGGCAATCCGAGTTGATTTCGGACGATCAAGCGCGTCTGGGCTTGAGCAGACTGGGTGCTCAGTGCGGCCAGCAACAACAGCAAGATGCCTACAATCCCCCGTCGAATTGATGACTGCTTTTTCTCTCGAGCCATTGGACTTACTGCCCCTCTCTTACGGACCTTGGTTTTCGGGGGATGAGCGAGTCTAGATTGGGGGATCGCGAAGCACCACTTACACCCGTAATTCGATTTTGGTTCCTTTCGTACCTAGCTGCTTACCTCAACGAACCCAACGAGATGCGTAGAGTGCGCCGGCCGGCCATAGCGATGGAAAGCCGCAGCCGGTCTCGTATTGGGAACTCGAGTTGGAATTCGCCAAATTCGTTTGCTTCGGTCGTAGCTAACAACTGACCTTCTTCTGTCCACAAAACAACCGCCGTGTTACCGAGAGCCGACGGTGTTGCTTCTTTATCGAGAACCTGACCAGCGGCACAAATCGTGTTCGAAGTTCCCATGCGATCAAAACGCAAGTCGACCGTGAGACCTTCGCCTTCATAGACCACTTGTCGCGCAGCCATGGTCGCGCCTCGAACACCAACGGGCGTGGCTGACTCCCAGCTATCAAATACCAGGGCACCCATCGCCCAAACATCCGTTTGCACATTGGAGGTTCTGGAAAACCCCAGTTTCACTTGCTGTACGAGACCTGCCGGTGGTGCATAAAAGCGTTCGTGTTCGGCGAATGCGAGCACGCTGCGCCAGAAACGAAGTGTCGTTTCGCATTGTGAACAGCCATCGGCCAAATGCGCTTCTACGTCATGAGCGGTATTGGCGACACTGGCGCCGCGCACAAAATCAGTCCAGGTTTCGTTTGCAAAATGCTCCACGTTTACCTCGTACCGCCAAAATTGTTGAACCGCGCCTGTACCTAGTTCGCCAGGTTCACGCGCTTTCTAGTGAAAAAGAGAAAGCAAGGTGCCAAAAAATATAGCCGGAATCAAAATTCTTCCAATCCGCGCTTAAGCCTTTCCTATCAATGAGAAAGGGGCCCAGTGATAGGGGTGCGGATAGCTCTCTCGCAATGACCGCATGGCGACTTGAAGGGCTTCGACCGTTCGCGTGCTTTGTCCAAGGCTGGTATAGAACTCCACCATGAATTCCCGGGTGCTCGCATCGTTCACATCCCACAGACTGAGCAGCAGCGATTGAGCGCCAGCCTGAAACAGCCCGCGGACAAGCCCCAGCAACTCGTCCCCGGCAGTAACCACGTTTAGCCCGGTTGAACATCCGCTTAGCACCACCAGTTCGGCAGGCAAATTCATGTGGTAAACGTCATAGAGGTTGAGCCGTGCCCCGCCCAGTTTGATGGACGAAAACATAGGATTGTCTTGTCGGAAATAGCCATGAGTGGCGATGTGCACGGTTCGACTTGAGCGGCCATGGAAACGCAAGACTTGTTCCGTCGCTTCTTCTCCGACGAATAGGCGCGGATCGGGAAGAATCTGTGCCAAGGCATTCACCTCAGCGCGAATCAATGGAGTGTTCGCATCCGGTACACCCAGAATCAACGAACCAGTCGATGAAGTTGGCGGCTTTGTCTGGCACACCGCGAAGACGCTAGCGCTGGGCGCATACGAGATCAGGAAACGATCTATGAGATAAGAGTCGCCATCATGCAGCGCGTGGAAGGGAACATTGTGAAGAAGTCCATGCGGGACTAGCACGAGGTGTTTCGCGTCGAGCAAGTCCCGTATTGGGGTGATCAACTCCGCATAGAGGCCTTTGAGATGCGCGACGGTGGCCGCCAACAGCGACTCGCGGAAACGAGCGGTATATTGCGGGTCAAGCCGAAACTTTGACATCTGAAATTGCAGGAGCTGCAATTGCTTTTGAATGCGGGACTGCAGGGTGATGGGACGTATGTCAAGCGTTTCACGCGTAAGCACACACGCAACCGTGCGGTCCTGAATTCGAAAGTACTCAACAATTGCCGCATCGGCAGGAATCGCGGCACGAATCTGCTCGATTGGCATTGTAGACGGCACTTGAATGCCGGCCTCGTGGGCTTCCGCGATGGTTGCTTCTTTGAGCACTCGCATCAGGCCGGATTCGCGGACACGAGCCTCTTCCTCTAGTTGTTTCAGTCTGCCTTGAGACGATTCCTCTGGCCGCAACTGTTCGCGCTCGATCAAGTTGTAATACCAGTTCAGTTCTTCACGAAGGTTTCTGATGGAGCGCACGAGTTCGCTCTGTCCGGTGTCTGCAGCGTCGGGCACGTGCACGGGGCGATTCATCAACTCCATCAGGGCTCGCGATTTGGCTTGTTCGATGTATCCGAAGGCTTCGTTAGAGCTGTTAGGGCGGCGCAAGCAGACGTCCACCAGATTCTCATAGACTTCGAGCTTGTTCTCGAAGAAGGCGATTTTCAGCTCTTCTCCGCGAAGACTGCCACGCAAGCGCTCCACCGATTCCCGCGCACGTCCATAGGCCTGATATGCGGCATCGATGTTGCCCAGAACTCGCTCAATTTCGCCATTTAACAACTCGGCTTGATAGAGGAGCGTGGGGGACTCGAGGTTGGAAAGTTCTTTGAGCGCCGTGTCGCAATGCTGTTTTGCCAGCTTGTTATCGCTCAGCCGAAGAGCAATTCGCGCGAGCAGGAGTTCTGCCAACACTGACTTTCCCGGCATTTCCGAGTCGCGAAAAAAAGCGTGCGCGGAAATACATAGTCGCCGTGATTCAAAGAGGCGGCCTTCGTTGAATAGCACCAACGCTTCGTAGAGGTCGATCAGGGACGGCCAAACCTTGTTTTGATCCCGAACGAACATTTCCTTGGCAATCGCAAACAGTTTTACCGACTCGAATGCTTGTCCTTGTCGGCTGGCAGCGATGGCGGTAAAAGCCAGAGCTTTCGCACCTTCGTAACCGAATCCCAACTGTCTGAAATCCTCGTGGGCGGCTCGTCCGAGTTCTTCCGCGTCAGCGCTCAGATTGAGCTCAAGATAGATCTCGGACAAATCGAGATTGCACAAGGCAAGTTGATAAGCATCGTCTGCCTTTTTTGCGCTCAGCGATGCATCTCGCAGCATCTGAATTGCGCGTCCATACTCCCCACGTAAGAAATGCAGATAGGCAATGTTGTAATCGGCGTACGCAACCAGGATCGGCATTCCCTTTTGTTCGCAATGTCGGCGCGCAGCGCGGTGCATCTCCAACGCTTTGGCGAACTCATTTAAACCGATGTAGGAGAGAGAGAGGTTGCTAAGGGCTGCTGCCAAACCTTCAGCGTCGTCATCCACCAGCAACTGCTGATATGCGCGTTCGTAGCATGCAAGTGCTTCAGAAAACCGATCCTGACGGTGATACACGTTGCCAATATTGATTTCCAGCCGAGCAAGCCGCCGTGTGTTTCCCTGCTCTTGAAAGATCGCACGCCCACGCTCTCCCGCAGCCAGCGCCTCGTCGTACCGTCCCAGCAGTAACAGCGGCTGGATCGACCCACTCAATGTTCGAGCGAGCTCGGCTTTGTCATTCTGCTGTTCGAAGAGTGCCACCGCGCGTTCATGGAACTCGATGGCCGCAGCGTGGTGGTCAAGCGCGTAAAGTGCGTTGGCTTTAGCGCGAAAGCCTTTCGCCAGAGACAACGGGTTCCCCGATTGTTCCGCCACCTCGACAGCGAGGTCTGCCAGACGCTCAGCTCGATGCGTATCGACGCGAACTTCCTGCCACACTCTTTCAGTAAGGGTTTTGACTATCTCGTCCCAGTCGACCGTCGGATGTTGAGCAACCCATTCCGTGCGATGCGCGGCGTCCTCGATCGCCAGCAAGCGATCGATGATCGCGTCCACCTCTTTCTTTTGGGCGGGTTGGGCGCTCAATCAAAATCCCTTCTTTTGGAGGTAGTTTTTAAGACCGGTCAAGCAACGGCCACGGATGAACCCAATTGATCCAGTCGCTAAACGAAGTTCTTTGGCCACAGCATCGTAGGGCAACGGTGGCACTGAGAAGAAGAGCATCTGGATCATCCGTTCACATCGCGAAGGAAGCTGGGCGATGGCATCGCGAAGCGCTTGCTCCCTCTCCAACTGCACTAGCATTTCTTCCGGTAGAGACAAGCCTCTTCCAATGACTCGGCCGTCATCGACGGCGTCGGTATCCAGTTCGACGTTGCGGCCCGCCATTCTTCTGTGGTGAAGACACCTGTGATAACACGTTTGCATGAGCCATTTAGGCAGTGCGCGATGTTCACGTAATTTCGGGAGCTCAGCCAGCAAATCAACACAAACAGATTGGAAGATGTCGCTCGCGTCCTGATGCATACCGAGCTTTACTGGAATCGAGTAGATGAGATTCTTGTACTTGTCGATCAGACGTGCCCAGGCTTCCTGATCGCCATTCAGACAGCTTGCGATCAGGGCTTGGTCCGCCGAAGGTTCAGGTTGCTTCGGCGCTCGTCTGGCGGCGGTTCCGGTCATCGCGCTCCCGCGCTCTCCGCATTTGGTGTTCGAACATACAGCTCATCCGCGTTCCAGAGGGTGGAAGGTTCGAGCACGGCTGGGCGGAAATTTCCTACCTTGGCATCGGCACCCGCCAGGATGTTCGGCGTAGCGAGGAAAATGAACGGCAAATTTTCGGCGATCAATTGCTGAACACGGTCGTACAACTGTTTTCTCTTGGTGTAATCGAGCGTGACCATCTGTTTCTGCATCAGTTCGTCGATCTCGCGCTCCCATCCGTTCGCTGGATGTGACGGGTTCAGATTCCAGAGGCGAGAAGTGCCGTTCGCTGTCCAGACATTCATTTCCGGATTCGGGTCAGCATCGCCTCCGCCGAGACCCATGATTGCGGCTTCATAATCCAGGCTCTGGAAGACTCGGCCGATCATGGCACGAAACTCCAAGGGCACAACGTGTACCTGCATGCCGAGTTGCGAAAGATCCTCCTGCAGAAGAGTTGCCATCTTCATGCGTTGGGTGTTGGACGAGCTGGTGATGATCGAGAATTCCACCACCTGCCCCGCGGCGTCGGTGAGTTCACCAGTGCGGTTCCAGGAGAAACCCGCTGACTTGAGAAGCTGGCGGGCACTATCGAGCGAGCGCTTAGGATGGGCGATACCCTGATTGACCCAGAGCTTATTCCCTGGGCCCACGTTTCCCCACAGTGCAGCACCCCTGGTGCCGTATACCAAACGCACGATGGATTCACGATCGACAGCCGCTGAGACCGCTTGGCGAAACCTGATGTCTCGAAACCAGGCCTGTTTATGCGCGATCGCATCCAACTTCTTCGAAGTCAGGTCGTTCTGATTAAAGACCAGAAAGTTGTATTCCAGGCTGGGCCCCATGTCGACTAGCTGCGATCTGGTGCGTTCCTGGTTTCGCGACAGGAGCTTGTAGTTATCTGAACTGAGACGACTGATGACCTGCGTCTCACCTGCTTCGAATCGCATGACCTGTGCGTCTTCGCTGCCCACGAACAAAAAAACCAGTTCATCCAGATAGGGTAAGCGCTGGTTATCGCGATCAATCTTCCAGTAATAAGGGTTGCGTTCGAGGACGATTCGCTGTCCAGGCAGGTACTCTTTTAGGCGAAACGGGCCGAGTCCCGCGATCTCGGCTGGCGCTATGTTCAAGGGCCAGGTTTGAGCCAACCGCCCTTCGCGATATGGTTTTTCCAGCAAGTGCTTCGGAAGCATGGCAAGTCCATCAAACAACCTCTCCGCTGCTGCATACGGACGTGCCAATGTGAAGCGCACCGTGTATTGATCGAGCTTAGTTACGGTGATCGGGTTGCCGTCGATAATCAGAAGATCTCGTTGCGGAGAGCCAACTTCCTCGTCCATATAAACTTTGAACGAAAACACGACATCATCGGCATCGAAGGGATGTCCGTCTGAAAACCGGATTCCTTTTCGCAGTTGAAGAGTGAACGTGCGGCCGTCGGTCGAAACCTTCCACGACTTAGCGAGTGCGGGCTCGGTCTGTTGAGTGACCCGATTGATTTCAATCAGGTCCGCCATAAGCCGTCCACTGACTTCCCGCGAAATCGCATCGGTTGCGGTGACCGGATTAAGCGTCTTGGGTTCGGCGCGTTGCCCGATAACCAAGTGTCCGCCTGAACGGCCGGACAGGGCTGCCATACGCTGAACTTCTTCGCCGGCAACGGATGGCTTCGTGGTGGAACTGCCACTGATGCATACCCCGGCGAGCAGACACACCAGTAGGGTTAGGTGAGTGATGCGCTTCATGACACCCCTTCCCCCACAGAACTGATTTTGCTAGGTTGAACGAGATTTTAACCGCGAATGAAGCGCATCTGCGAGAAGGTAATACGTTACGGAGGTAATGAGCAGAGCGCCTGCCGGCGCCATTAACCATCGATACGAAGTCAAAACGCTGTATTGCTGCAAGTTGCTCAGCATATTGCCCCAGCTGGGAAGGGGCTCACTTACACCCAAACCGAAGAATGAGAGTGTTACCTCCGCTGCAATGTATTGGGGTATCAAGAGCGCAGCTTGAGTCAGCAAGTTCCCCATGACTTCAGGCGCAATGTGTCTGCGAACTACATAGAGGTTAGAAGCACCGAAGCCGGTTGCGGCCAGAACATAATTCCGACTTCGAATGCTGAGAACGAGTCCTCGGATAAGACGAGCCGGTTTGGCCCAGCCAATGAGTCCGACAACGCAGGTGAGCAGAAAAAATGTGCGGAGGGGACTCAGATGCAACGGAAGAAAAGCTCTCACCCCGAGCAGAAAGTACAGCCAGGGTAACGAAAGAAAGAGTTCCGTCGCACCCATGACCGCTTCGTCCAGCCAGCGTCCATAATATCCAGCAATCATCCCTAAAGTGCTTCCCAGTATCAGCGCAATGAGAGTTGCGACGATGCCTGCTGCAACAGAAATCTGCCCACCATAAACAACTCGAGAAAATTCATCACGCCCGAACCCGTCTGTACCGAAAAGTAAGATCTTGCCCGGTTCCGTTGTTCCGAACAGGTGCAGGCTAGCGTCGAAAAGGCCAAGCATTTTGTAACTATGGCCTTTCACGAACAGCGATACCGGATAGGCGCGGCTTTGATCTTCAACGTAGCCGTCGGGAGCGATCATCCATTCGTAAACAAAGGGACGCAGGTGCCAGCCGGTGTAGTCCCTGAAATGCAGCTTCGTTGGTGGGGCATAAGAAAGTTGCCGGTTTTGCGCAATAGGACTGTAAGGAGCTACAAATCCAGCTAACAGTAACCCCAAGTGCAAAACCAGAAGCAGTCCTATTAATGCCGCAGTTCTAATGCGCATCAACGCCACCTGTCCGTATCCGTGGATCGAAAAGTAGCAGCAGCGCGTCGGCAAATAATCCGCCGCCGACCATGAATAATGCGGACAGCATAAGTCCGCCGATCACGAGATAGAGGTCACGGGCAAGCGTCGCCTCGAGAATGAGGGGGCCTAGGCCAGGCCATCCGCACACGACTTCGACAAGCAGCGATCCGCTGAGCAATCCGGCAAGAGAAAGGCCTAATAGGGTGATTGCGGGATTGGCCGCCACGGGGAGCACGTGCCGAAGAAGGAGCCGAACCTGGCTGATCCCAAGTGCTCGAGCTGCATGAACATACGGCGCCTCCAGCACTTCGAGGACACTCGCACGAACGTGCCTGACAATAATCGCACTTTCGACTGTCACCAGAATCAGGGTCGGGAGCAACATGTGCAACCCGATGTCGCTCTGCTTTGCGAGGAACGAAAGCCCGTCAGAATCAACCGAGGCCATTCCTCCTACGGGCAGAATTCGCCACCGAACTGCAATGGCGAGAAATGAGAGTGCGATGACCACCTCGGGAATTGCCACGACTAGCGCGCTCACCACGGTGACCATGTGGTCGGCGAAACGTCCGCGATGCACTGCCGCCCAAAAGCCGACCGGGACCGACACGATCCACGTCAGGACCATCGCTGAAATGGTGAGTAGCAATGTGTTTTTCGCGCGGCTCCAGAGCAATGGCGCGACCGGCACGTTGTATGAGATGGAGTAGCCCAGGTCCGCGCGTGCGATAGATCGCAACCATCGCCAATACCTATCTGGCCAAGGCTGATCCAATCCGTATCGAGCCTCCATGGCTGAGATGGTCTCTGGAGAAATTTGTGGGTTCAGGCGCATTTCATCGAAGAAACTGCCTGGCGCGATCTCGGTAAAAAGAAAACAGAGCAATGACACGCCAAGCAACAAAAGGATCGATCGGATGAAGCGGAAACCGAGATATCTCACTGCGCCGTACTCATGATAGAGGCCAGCTTCGTCTCCTTAATCTTGTGTGAGGCGACAAGCTTCGCCGTCTCGGCGTGAACTGGTTGAGTAAGAATCTGCTTGGACGTTCCGGTTTCGACGATCTGGCCGTCCGACACGACTGCAACCTCATCAGCCAATCGCGTTGCAAGTGCCAGATCGTGAGAGATAAGAAGGTAAGTCAGCGAGTGTGCTCGCTGTAGATCGAGCAACAAGTTCGCAATTTGAGCTTGCGTAGATAGATCTAAACCAGAAAGAGCTTCGTCAAGGACCACAATCTTTGGCTGCAGCATGAGAGCGCGCGCGAGGGCTAATCTGTGGCGCTGGCCCCCGCTGAAATGCATTATTCGCCGATCCATCCAATCGGGAGATAAACCCACTTCTTCCATCAGAGCCGCGACACGATCACGTCGCTCCTCCGCGTGCCGCGCTTGGATGAGTAACGGCTCCTCGGTCACCTCACGGGCGGAAAACCTTGGGTTCATTGAGAGCTCGGCGTCCTGAAAGACCATCTGGAGCCGCGAACGGAAGGGCAAAAGATCTCTCGATGAGAGCGACGCGATGTCGGTTCCATCGATCCACACCTGCCCCGAGTCTGGCTTCTCAATTCGCGTCACGCATCGCGCGATCGTGGACTTTCCCGATCCCGACCTTCCAATCAGCGCCAGTGTTCTGCCCGCGGTGATTTCGAACTCTACGTCGTTAACCGCGTTGACCGGAACCCTCTTTCGCCACACACTTCCACGAAGGTAGCGTTTGCACAAGCGTTTTACACTCACGATCCGATCGGTCGGCATGCGCTGGTCATTTTTCATACTTGAAGCAACTCACTTGTCGGTCAGACTCAGGCGCGGAGACTGTAGGGTATGCGACTTTGCATCGCTCCATGCCTTCCGAACAACGCGGTTCGAACCTGCAGCCAACAGAAACATCGGTTGGATTTGGAGCGTTTCCTTTGATCGTGGGCAGTCGAGTTTTGTTGTGGTCGGATGAACGGGCTAGTTGCACGAGCGCTTGCGTGTAAGGGTGGAATGGCTTCCTTAGAACCTGTTTCGTATCTCCTATCTCGATGATGCGCCCCGCATACATCACGGCAATGCGGTCAACCCAGCCCGCCAGCACACCTGGATCATGAGTGATCACAAGCAAGGCCGTCCGATGTTGTCGCCGAATTCCAGAAAGCAGATCTATGGTTTCGCCTTCAAGCGTAGCGTCCAGTTTGCTCGTCGGTTCATCGGCAATGACGAGGGATGGGCAACACGAAATCGCCTGTGCGATCGTCACTCGTTGGCGCTGGCCGCCGCTGAGTTGATGAGGATAGGCGGAGGCAATTTTTGCTGGATGTTCGAAACCAACCTCCCTCAGCAGTTCCAGCACTCGCACTTTGCGCGCCTTACTGGACAGTAGAACGTGCGCTCGCAGAACTTCCAATATCTGGCAGCCCACTGTGATCACGGGGTTCAGGCAGAGAGCGGGATCTTGGGGAATCATCGCTATCGCTCGTCCGCGAATCGTGTGCAACTCTGTTTCTGGCAATTTCAGTAAGTCACGGTTGTCGATCAAAATCTCGCCGCCAGAGCACGTTGCGTTGGCGGGGAGCATTCGCATGATGGCCTTGGCCAAGGTCGTCTTGCCGCTACCGGACTCCCCAAGTATTCCGACCGTTTCTCCGGAATCAATCTGGAGGCTGACATTGTCCAGAGCGTGGACCTGACCTGCGCCCTTGAGAGCGTAGATCACCGTCAGACTCTGGATGCGGGCCAGGGCGCCACTTGCGTTGCTTGTCAGGAGTTCCTCCCAACAATTTTCTCCCAACAAAAATCGAGGGACAATTGCCTACAAAGGGACGCTGAAGATTTTATCGGCGGGTAAGCATCGTTTCCGCTGCCCATGTCCTAAGCACAGGGATCGCACGATTACAGTTGAAAAATCACGATTGCACCAACTACTTTGCCCGGACGGTCTGTTTCCAGTAGTTGCTGAAACGCCTGCGGCGGTGCGATAGGATTGTCGATACGATCAGGTAGTTTCTTAGGCCAAGCAAGCTTACTGCGGTATCTAAGTTAGGCCAACGATCGGGCGACCATGACGCGCCCGACCATTCCGGCGTGTAAACTGCGAATCAACGAAACGGTTGCGCGGTCTTAGGGCCTAATCTCAAATACATTTCCTCCCTGTACAGGTTGAATCCGGAAGTTCTTAACGGTGGTTCCAAAAAGATGGCCTGTTTCATCGCGAATCAACCCAGCTAAGGGGGTTGCTCCATCCAAGTCTCCGGTGAAAGTGTACAGCACCTTCAATTGGCCACTTGGTTTCAATTGAAATGCAACGCCCAGTCCTTCGGAGCCGCCAAGTTGGGTGGTGCCGAAGACGTTTCCAGCTCCGTCGGAAACCAATCCTCCATTCGGCGCCTTCCCATCCGCGCCTGTGAACCGGTGCACGACCTTATATGTACCGTCTTTGGCTATTTTGAAGACGGTCCCATTTTCTAACCTGCCGCCACGGCTGGATGCGCCGAATAAGTTGCCGGCTCCGTCCAGAAGAAGTCCGGGTTGAGGAGACGCGCCATCCAAGCCACCCGCGAAGGTGTGCAAGACAGTTATCGTCCCATTCTTTGCGACTTTGAATACTGTGCCGCAGCCTTGGCCTGGGAATTCTGGGCAGTTTCGGTCGCCTCCGGACTGCGCCACGCCATACACGTTTCCGTCAGCATCTTGAACCAAGGGACCGAATGGTTGGCTACCGTCAAAGCCGCCGGTGAACTTATATCGCACGTGAAGTACGCCAGCTTTGTCGAGCCGATAAATTGTGCCACAACCAAGATTGCATTTAGCATTACCGCCGAACAACGTTGTGCCTGAGATGTTTCCCAATTTGTCCATGACGAGACCACCGGTCGGAACTTTTGGGTTGAGATTAAATCCTCCTTGGAAAACGTGAAGAATTGTTTGCTCTCCTTCTGGCGATAGTCTGTACAGAATTCCGGCGCCGCCGGGGCCAAGATCAGCAATACCATATAGATTTCCTGCCGGGTCCTGAATCAAGGGCGAGGCTGGGAATCCCCCGTTCACCCCTTGGAAAGTAAACAGCACCGTCTCTTGGCCTCTATTGTCAATCTTGAACACCACACCTTCACCAATGCCGCCGCCAGTGGTTGTTCCGTAGAGATTACCGGCTGCGTCGCGAAGTACGGCTCCCTGCGGACGCGCTCCGTTGGCCTCGGTGTCAAACTGATGCAGTGCAATAAAAGTTTGGGCTTCCGCTGATGGCCTCGTGAAGGCCATTAGCAGTGCGAACGTTGCGGCGAGTAAGAGTCGCTTCATGATTCTCCTGAGTTATTTTTGATTGACGCAACCAAAGTCGGGTCGATGCGAGCGATAGCTCTGTACGGCCACTTATGAGCTACCCACCGACAAAACAAAGCAGCTTCGCGAGGTTGCTTTCAGTGCAGTGAGGGGTTTGATTCGGTGCCGTCAGCAAAGATGCGGCGATGCTGTCATTTGTTTGTCAAATGATGTCTGCAATTCGTGACAAAAATCGTAAGAGACATCCTCTTATTCCATGTCCAAGGTCAATGAGCATAGTGGGGTTACGTCGACCAGTTGCCTAGGTGCGTGAGAACATGCGATGTCCGATGCATCATCGATCTCCAACTTCGAGATACGCGAGAGTGCGGGCGTCCTGCAAAGTAGTTGGTCAAATGGCGATTTGTGAACACTTATCTTCGACAGTGGACATGTCGCGCCTCAACCACAAGAGTTAAAGTAGAACCGATGTGGTATTTAGGCAGTAGCGAGAAGTCGGCTCATAACCCGTTTGCGAGAAGGGATGTTAGATGGAACATCGCATAAACATTTGGATTCAGCGCCTCGTGGTACCGTGCGCTGCGATTCCCACTGTGGAGCTTCGGCATTTCGGGTTGGTCTTCTCAAGACACTGGCCATCATTCTGCCGATCTTCGGCGTGGCAATGATTCTCCTGATCGCTGTAGCCCCCGATCCCAGAGCAGAGGAATTTGTTTGGGGCAAAAAAATCGCCTGCGCTAGCGTTGGGAACGTAGTTGGTGAAATGGCGATTTGTTGTTAACTATCTAGATGAGAGCTTGGCGCGGGATTTAACTGTCGAAATCAGGCGATTACACCAACTACTCGATGCTGGAACAGCGGAAAAGAGTAGTTGGTGTAACGGCTCTTATGGCTTAGCCACTGTGCTCGCGGTAACGAGTATATCGTAGTCGTTCATTGCGGCAGTTCTTTGCCGGCCTGTTCCGCAACCATATAGGCGGCGTACCAGTCGGACCAATTCTCATCCCGCTTGCCGAGTAGCTTTTCATGCTGCCCGTGGGCGGTCTCCGCGCGCCGCATCGCGCTTGCCAGATCGCTTGCGGATGCGAAGGTCGTCGTCGCGGAGTCGACACGGCCGGGCAACCGCGTCGTGACCTCCTGCAAGAACCAGCCGTTGCCGTCCGGATCACGAAATGAAGCGAATGAGCGGTAGCTGCCATGCTCGGCATCGGGACCGTTAACTCGGATTTTGCCAAACAGGTAGGGTTCGTCCGTGCCAGAGTACTTGTCGCCGGCTCCGTGGAACACCTCGCTGATCTTAACGCCGCGATCCAGCAGTTCCTTGCGGGCGGCTTCAATGTCGGAGACGATCAGGTACAGGCCCTGGGCGGAGCCCGGCGCCGCAGCGGTAACATTCTTGCCGAAGATGATCGAGCACCCGGAGCCCGGCGGCGTGAATTGGACTCCGCGCCAGTCGTCACCGTGGGCGAAGTCAGCGTCAAGCCGCCACCCGAGTCTCTGGTAGAACTCCTTCGCGCGGTCGACATCCGACACGGGGAGGATGACCACTTCGAATTTCATGTCCGCTTTCGCGACGTTCGATGGGTTTGTTGCGTCTTTACCCGGGATTTCGTACGTTGCGTTTGCCATTTTTCATCTCCTTTGCATTCACGTGAGTCGAAGTCAGATTTGTTGAATACCGGCGTGGATCAGAGACTCGCTGGTCGAAGAGTGGCAGTCGGTACTCTTCTAGACGACGCGTCTCCCGCCGGTCATGAACCCGATTAGTTCGCTTTCGTTTTCCTCCTGAACTATCTATGAAATTGGGAGCCGATCAGGCGGGGCCGAAAATTCGGGACGAGTGACGCGGACGACTTTAGACAGGGATTGTGCTCCAGGGGATGTGCTTAGTCAACAGGTGGGACGGGTAGCTACGCTTGGCCGCACTGATATTCGAGATCAACTGAACAATCCGTAGGTGTTGAAACAGCGCTATTACATCAACGATTTGAAAGGAAGCTCTCGATTTGAAGAGGATGCCCCCGGTTGGCCATCGTTGGTTTAAGAGCGATTCTTAAACAGTACCTGCTAGGTCGTGAATCGTTCTGCCGCTACGAAGTTCTATGCACGCTATAATCTTGCGCACCCATGTCACTCGTATCCGGCACGAAGCTGGGCCCCTACGAAGTCATTGCTCCGCTTGGCGCAGGAGGTATGGGCGAAGTTTATCGTGCGCGCGACACCCGGCTCGATCGCGATGTGGCCATTAAAGTCCTGCCGGCCAACTTGTCCTCAGATGCAAATCTCAGGCAGCGTCTTCAACGTGAAGCCAAGTCTATCTCCAAGCTGTCGCATCCTAACATCTGCACTCTGCACGACATCGGACATCATGACGGAGTCGACTTCCTCGTCATGGAATTAGTCGAAGGAGAAACGCTCGAGCAGCGGTTGATTCGGAGTGCGTTACCACCCGAGCAGACTCTTCTCATTGCATCACAGCTCGCAGAGGCACTAGCCGCAGCTCACAAGATCGGCATCACGCATCGCGACCTGAAACCCTCGAACGTCATGCTTACGAAGTCCGGGACGAAACTGATGGACTTCGGGTTGGCCAAGCACGCGGACCGTGCTCCGCTAACTCCCACTCTGACGGAAATGACGCAGGAGGCGAAGCTGACCAGCGAGGGCATGCTGGTTGGAACTTTCCAGTACATGGCACCGGAACAACTGGAGGGTAAGGAGGCCGACCCTCGAACGGACATTTTTTTACTAGGCGAATCGATCTATGAAATGGTGACCGGCAAGCCGCCATTCAGCGGGAAGAGTCGCGCGAGTCTGATCGCCACAATTCTCATGACCGATCCGCAACCCATGGCGGCATTGCAACCGATGACGCCGGCCTCGCTGGAGCGGGTCGTGCGCAAGTGTCTTGCTAAGGATCCGGAAGAACGTTGGCAAAGCGCGAGCGATTTGGCCAGTGAGTTGAAGTGGATAAAAGAAGGTGTTCAAGAATCGGGAAAACAATCGCCAACAAAGATAAAACGTGCTTGGGGTGAACGCTGGATTTGGCTGGCGCTGGTGTCCATCTTACTTGCGGGATTGACCGCAACGTTCCTCCGGCGTGGCGCGCGGCCTGCGGCCGCCACGTGGTCCACCATCCTGGCTCCCGAAAACACAACCCTCGCCTATTTTGCCGGACCCGTAACGGTATCTCATGACGGACGCAAACTCGCATTTGTCGCCACGAGCGCTGCGGGCCGCGACATGGTTTGGGTCCGGCCCCTGTCGGGACTTGCGGCTCAAGCTCTGCCCGGCACTGACGGAGCATCGAATCCATTCTGGTCCCCGGACGATCACTCGATAGGCTTTTTTTCCGGCGGCAAGTTGAGAACGCTGGATGCGGCCGGCGGGCCGGTGGTGACCATCTGCGATGTAGCCGGTTCTCGGGGTGGCACGTGGGGACTGAACGGTACGATTCTGTTCGCCTCGACCTGGGGCGTTCTCTATCGCGTTTCCAGTTCGGGGGGCGCAGCCACGGCGGTAACGAAGCTCGATTCATCACGGGGCGAATTGAGTCATCGTTGGCCGGTTTTCCTGCCTGACTCACGGCACTTCCTCTTTAGTGCGGCGAACTTCGCCGGCGGCAGCGCCGAGAGCGCCTCCATCTATGTTGCGGATCTGGACTCCGGCGAGAAGAAGCTTTTGTTTCACGCTCGCTCCAACGCGGCCTATACGCCCGGGTCCATTTTGTTTCTGCGCGACCGAACACTGATGGCACAACCTTTCGATGAAAGGCGCCTTGAGATTGAAGGTCAACCGTTTGCTATTGCCGAGCAAGTTCAATACGACGAACTACCCTGGAGAGGAGTTTTTTCCAGTTCCTTCAATGGCGTTATCGCGTACCAGGGCGGAAATACAGGCACGAATTCCCGCCTGGTGATGGTTGACCGCAGCGGAAAGGAGATCAAGACGATCGGTGAGCCCGGTGACTACGCTGCCAATCGTATCTCGCCTGACGGGCAGCGGATGACGTTGACCATGCTCGATTCCAGCTTCCGAAACTATAAGCTGTGGATCTTCGACTTGTTCCGCGACAAGCGGATTCGTCTCACCTTCGGTCCTGGTCGTACCCAGTTCCCGGTGTGGTCACCCGATGGCGGCTCAGTCGCATTCGCTTCAAATCTGACGGGTACTTATCAGTTGGTGCAGCGGCGCAGCGACGGGACGGGAGACGAGTCGACAATACTGCAATCGGAGATCAGCAAATATCCGACCTCATGGTCGTCGGACGGGCGCTTCGTTGCCTACAACACGACGGCGCCGGGCCAGAACCTTACTGAGTTGTGGATTGTGCCTACCTCCAGAGATCGAAAGCCTGTCGCTTTCCTGAGCGGAAGCTTTAATGTTGGGCAAGGCCAGTTCTCTCCTGACGGGCGCTGGATGGCATACGGTTCGGACGAGTCCGGGCGCCCAGAAGTGTATGTAACTCCGTTTCCCGCTGGAGGCACAAAGTGGCAGATCTCGTCCGCTGGCGGAACCAGTCCGAGATGGCGGCGTGACGGAAAAGAAATCTTTTATTTGTCGGCCGATTCGAAATTAACTTCAGTCGAAGTAAATGGTAGCACTTCCGTTTTTCAGGCCGCTGCGCCGCATACGCTGTTTCCTGTATTGCTGAAGACCGGCGCGTCGCGGCTCGACTTGAATCCAACCAATGAACAGATCAGCTACGACGCTGCACCCGACGGGCGATGGTTTGTCCTGAACTCTCCTCCTGTTGGAAGCCCCCCACCAATTACGCTGATTACGAACTGGAAGCCGGAGCCGGCTCAATAATAAGCCGCACTCAGAAATTCTGATTTTCAACGACTAGCGGGCGACTACCGCTGGCCGCCACCAGTCTGGCTGTTACAAATGACAGTTGCTGTCGTGCGCACCTCGGAACTCTACTATCTGGAGTCCGTCAAATTTTTACCGAGGAGACGACCATGGCCGCTCAACCGATACCCCCTCCTGGGCCCGGGCAGACTAAAAAAGGGCGCCCAACCGAAACCACCGAGACGAATAGCAGTCAGTCATTCCTCGGGAAGGCTCAATCCATTGCGACTGCGATCTTTCGGAAACGTTGGATGCGAATTGCGGGAATCGCACTTGCCGTCCTCTTCGTCATACTGTTGGCGCTCCCATTCTTGATCGACGTAAATAGCTTCCGTCCGAAAATTCAAGCGGAGGCGAGCAGTGCATTGGGCCGCCAGGTGACCGTGGGCAATCTGAGCCTTTCGATTCTTTCCGGGACCGTCGGAGCGGACAAGATTGCAATCAGCGACGATCCTGCCTTTGGCAAGGCGCCGTTCATCACCGCGAAGGCGCTCAAGGTGGACGTCGAATTGATTCCTCTCATCTTCTCGAAACAGTTGAAAGTCAACGAAATCACTTTGGAAGAGCCCCATATCAATCTGCTCAGAGCGCCGAATGGAACCTGGAATTTTTCCAGTCTTGGTGGCGCATCGGCGAAGAAACCGGCTCCGACCCCGAGTGACTCGGCACCTCCGGATCTCTCAGTGGCGAAACTGAACGTGAATAACGGCCAGCTGGTAATAGGAAAATCAAATTCTTCCGCGAAGCCTCGCGTCTACGACAAGGTCAACATCAGTGTGACAAATTTTTCTCCTACGTCACAGTTTCCATTCAAGTTTACTGCGCAACTGCCGGGCGGAGGCGACGCGAATATCGTGGGGAAGGCCGGCCCCATAAGTGCACAGGATGCAGCGAAAACTCCGTTTCAGACAACAGTCAAAGTAAACAATATGGATATCGCCGCGTCAGGATTTATCGATCCGGCGACCGGTATCGCGGGACTGGCTACTTTTGATGGATCGCTTACCTCAACAGGTAGCCAGGCCAAGGCTATTGGAACTTTCACAGGTACGAAACTCAAGTTCTCGCCAAAGGGATCGCCGTCCCCCAAGACGATAGTCATTAAGCACACGGTTGATGCGGATCTGGACAAACAGTCAATGCGATTGACGCAAGGAGATGTTGCGATCGGAAAAGCCCAGGCTCATCTGACCGGAACCGTTCAAACCCAAGGCGAGACACAAATCGCCAACCTGAAACTGAATGCGCCCGACATGCCGGTCGAGGAAATGCAAGCCGTATTGCCGGCGGTAGGCATCGTGCTTCCTTCTGGATCACAGCTGAAAGGCGGGACGCTATCAGCGACTCTCGACATTACAGGGCCAGTGGATCAGTTGGTTATTACGGGTCCCGTTCGACTCGCCAATACAAGCTTGGCGAACTTTGATCTGGGATCGAAACTGGGGGCGCTATCTGCATTCGCGGGGAAAGCAGCGTCCAAACCAGACACCTCAATTCGCAATTTCAGCCTCAATGCCCGCGTCGCGCCAGCGGGGACACAGGCTAACAACATCGACCTGGACGTTCCCGCTCTCGGCGTTATTACAGGTGCGGGCACCGTGAGCCCCGCAGGGGCACTTGCTTTCAAGATGCTGGCGAACCTCAGCGGTGGTATGGCCGGCGGCCTGACTAAGGTGTCGTCTGTTGGTGGCGCGACGAACGGAATCCCCTTCTCGATCCAGGGCACGACGTCGAACCCTCAATTTGTCCCTGACATGGCAGGAGTGGCCGGGAGTCTCGCCACAGGTGCCGTTAAAGGCGCGATGTCTGGGAAGGTTCCCGGTGTCAACACGCCAGCAAACGCGCTCGGCGGACTCCTGGGGAAAAAGAAAAAGTAAATCGGAGTGGTCCGATACGCTGCGGTCCATTTCGATTGAAATGGTGGACTCAACAGAGGAAACCAGCAAACCGTTGGGGCGCGATTGGACAACGCTCTCGGTCAGGCCGCAGTGATATCCGCCGCGTTCGGCGCGTCGGATGCATACACTGCATATCCGCTCAGGAAATCATCGCCCACATCCGAGGCATTGAGAAAATCTGGCGAAGCTGATTGGAGTCCGCAGGTAAGCCGAGCTTGCGTAAGTTGTTGGTGTAATCGCGATATATGGCCAACAACGAGAGCTTTGTGATTAGAGTGAAAAAGAGGACGCCCGCTCTGTCCAACCAATCCCACGAACGGTTTCAACTTTCACCGCGACGAGCGCCGTGGGCAAGAAGGCGACCTTCACAATGTTCGCCTCGCGCAATTCCCCATAAGCATCATTCGGGACCCGTATGGTGCGATCAGCGAGACTGAGATAGCAGAACCCCAATTTCGTCAGCTCAACCGCGCTTAGGGGTAGCCAGACTCTTGCTGGCGCACCTTCGATCAGGTGGACAACCCGCATTTCAATGTCGTGACTAACCTTTTTGGAATCGCGAAGGCGAAAGAGCTAAAGAATGACGGTGACGCTGCAAACTATAAGGAAACCAACAATAATCGCCGGATTACGACCTAAAGCACCAATTCCCAAGCCGAGAGTGACAAGGCCGAACATGATTGGGGGAGTCCAAAACTGCCAACCGACCATTGCCCTCGCGTTTTCGATTTCGTCGTCTGTAAGGAATCGCTGTTGCACGGCGCAATTCTTTCACCAATTCATAGAAGTGACCAACCGTCGGAAGTGGGTAATTGGTGTAATGGCATGTTACGCCAACGATGATTGGTCAGCGCGAGTGCGCCCGCAACACTGACTTAGATCGACTCACTGGGAACTGTCCGGCCCAAAGTAGCGGAAGTGACCAGTGATCTTCCAAGCAAATAAAACGTCCTCCATTTTCGGTCCTTCTCCGATGTTGTGCACCACCATGTATTGGTCGCTCCAGCTAGCCTTCTGATCGACAACGATGCCAATGTGGGGTACACCTCGGCCCAAGTCCCAGGTAACGAGGTCGCCGGGAGCATAGTCAGTCGCCCGCTTCGTAATAGGAAGCGTTTCTCCTTTACGTTGAAAGAAGACCATGAGATTGTGCACCCGGCGGTGGTCGATGTTGGAATCGGGATGATCGAGCCGCCAGCGTTTTTGGTTTGGATAAGCCGCGAAGTTCAGAACGATCTCTTCGTGGACTTCCTTTTGCAAGTCAACACCCACCGCACGGTAGGACCGAATGATTTCGTCGGTACAAACTCCCGTGTCTGTGGGGACATCACCGTTAGGGTAAGGAATTCGAACATAGCCTGAAACATAGCGTACCGAATGACGGGTTCGCTCGATTGCTGCGGCAACTAATCGCTTCGTGAACTGCTGACGCAAAACCGACGTGGGTGCCTGCGATGATGCCAAACTCGAGACTGAGAACACAATCAGAACGAGTATGCTGGCTCTTGATTTAAGAGCAGGGCGCATGCCGCGATTGTAGCAATCCGCACAACTGACTGCGCGGATTGAGCTTGCGGCACTGTTGTTAGCACGCGGTTACACCCAGGTGAAATAGCCTGAACACTGTAGAGATTTGTCAAAATGAAAACTTTTTCGCCCCATTACTGTTCTCATTTGTGGGGTGATTTATGGCGAAGATCATTGAATTCTTCGTACCTGCGAGCTTTAGAAAAAAGGCCGGGAAATGGGTACCGCCGGAAGAATATGGGAAGGTGATTCCGTTCAGCTTGCCGCAAAAGAGGTCCGCTTAAGACACTCCGCGGGGTGAATGCTCAAGCAGACCCTGAAAACGTGGTGGTGTCGACGTGCGACACCACCACAATGTTTTGCGGCGCGCCGGAGAGCCTGCTCTCGTTTCAACGGAGCGGAACAATTTGGCGATTCAGCAGGGTAAGGTCACGCGAGCGGAGCGATGGTTGACTGGCTGGCCGAGGATCTGCTTGCCCGAGGCATCGTGGCGGAGCTGCGACGCTCTGTTGTTTCTTTCGATTGCACCACGTTCGGTCAGGCGTACTCGCGAATTGCTTCTCCTGCGCCGCTGAGGTTGGCGAGCCGCATCTCGGAATACTTTCGAGATAGAAGCACACCTGGCGCACCAGCGCGTAGTGCCGCCCGAACTGCTTCCTTCACGCTTTGCGGCGTGGACTTGCTGTTATTGGGCTCGGTGGGTATGTCGATATCAATTCCCGGCCAGATCAGCGTGCGCGTGCCAGCGACGCCATCTAGTGCGCGTTTCGTCTCGCGATAGACGTAGTCAGCTGAGAGGCCCGTTTGGGGAATCTGATCGTAACTGCGCTCCTTGAATCCCATCAGCGAATAGTTCAAATCGATGAGAGCTTGTTTCGAGAGATCTCCATAGAGGGTCGAGCCGATGTTATCGGCGTACAGCGCCATTCGCTCGCCGCCGCAGTTGCTGTACATAACGACCTTGATGAAGTCTGAATAATTCGAGAGCTCGTGCAGATCCTGCTCCGCTCGATAGATCGGATTGAAGGAATTGTTATGCCAGATGTGCCAGCCCACTGGAACAGTGGGTTTTGCTGCCTTTACGGTTTGGTATATTGCAGCGTAGTTTTCCCGAAGACTGTCTGTGAATAGCATTTCCCACGCTGCTAGTTCTGGATATCGCAACAGGAGGCGCCAGAACTGAACGTAATATCCGTCGACCGGGCGTTTGCCACTGCGCGCTGAACGAACAAAGTTTTCTAGCTCCAGGAATCCCTGCTTGGCGCGCGCCATGTTGATTCCGCGCTCTTTCGCCTTGGTTTCGCAAAACTGACAGAAACAGGTTACGTTGCCCGGATCAATTGGCGGCGTGTCATGGGTGGCCCCAAGACTGTCCGAAAGCGCACCCTGTCGCTCCGATCCCCACATGATTCCGTCGATGTCGTAGGAACGGGCATAATCCTCGACTAAGCCTGTAAAGAAATTCCGGTAGTCGGGATTGTTGACGCAAAGCGTCTCCGCATTCCGCCCGTACAGGTCGCGTTCCTGGACCTTCTGAATGTTCGGCAGATCGGTGCGGAACACGTCCTCAAGCCAGCAAATCACTTTCATGCCACGCTTCTTCGCGGCGGGGAGAACTTCAGCCAATATGTCGAGGTCGCCGTGGTCAGGTGCGCGAGTGTCCTTGATGACCGTGTTCTTGTAATACTGCGGATGAGGTGTGGCGAAGTTTCCGCCGTGGAAATTTAGATCGTATTCCTGCTTCCCATGATCAGGCAGCGGCTGCCCCGGAATCTGCCTTCCCGCAATACCGCGGCCGTAAGTGAACACAGCAAGAAACAGCGTATTTACGCCGCCGCGTTCCTGGAGCACATCGAGAACTTTCTCGGTCCCTTCGTCCACAAACGAAATCGCTCCGACCTGGATGCCGATCATCTTGGAGGAGCCGGTAGCATTTCCAAAAGTCGGCAATGCCAGGGCGGCGCCCGCCCCAGCAGCGACTTTCATGAATTCGCGGCGATTTACGTCCAGTCCCGACATGGAATCTCCTATTGCTTTTGGTAGCAACCGATATCTACTTTTCCAGATTTGGCACGTGGCGCACCGTCAAGATCCAGTTCCCCCGCCAGCGCTCCAGCATTGGCGCCGGCAGCGAATGCGGGAGAATCTGATCTCAGATGAAAATCATTCCTGGACGGATCAACGAATCGAGGATCTGAAAAAGAAGAATGACGGTCATTCCCCGTGGCTTGCACATATTTATCGAATCCGGTCACCGTGGCCGAACCTTCGACCCATGTGCTTGCCTGCGCTCCGGGGCCACAATAATAGAGGTTGTGATCAATGGTAGCGGGCGGATGCTTCTCATCGAGCTGAGATTTATTCAACACCATCAGGCAGCGCGGCCCCGCGTACACGATGTTGTTCTCGAAAATATTGTCTGCCATGTTCCACTGCATCTGGAGCTCGCCGGACCCGGTTGCCGACGTGTCATTTTCATAGAGAGTGTTGTTGATCACCGTGCAGTGGTCAGTGCGCCCGCGCTCCGGCGCATAGCCTCCGAGCGAAACGCCCGCGGTATGGGAGTGATAAATGAGATTGTTCCGTGCCGTGACGTAAGACGTGGCACGGTTCTGGTGCTCGCTTGCCAGTTCGATTCCGAAATCGACATCGTGGATGATGTTTTGTTCGATCAGTATCCGTGTGCCGCCGTCCACGTAAATGCCATCCGAAGATTCATCGTTGCGGTATGCCGGGTTTCCCTTCGAAGTAATGTTGTAAACCAAATTGCCGCTTACGATGCCGTCGCGCGCCTGGTCGACAGCAGGGTCGGGCGCAGTGCGTTCGAAACCGATGACGTCAATGCCAATGTTGTTGTTGTCATGCACGATATTGTGCGTGATGCGGAAGTTCGTGACGTTCCCGTTTACTACCAGTGATTCGCTCGAGCCAGTCTTAAGGTGATGCACCTCATTGCCGTCGATGATCAAGTCCGTGATCGGGGTCTTGGAGTCGGTACCGTACACCGCAATGCCAAACGCGTTGGCGCCATGTCCCGGACCATCGCGACCTTCAAACATCTGCTCAATATGATGAACGTTATTCTTCAGCAGCTCTATATGAGAGCCGGCTCCCATGACGTCGATCCCGAGAGGAGCGAGTCGATGTTCGGCAGTGCGAAAATTTCGAATCTCAAAACCTTCAATTCGTACGTAGCTCTGATTGTGAATCGTGAGAATGCCAGTTCTACCCTCGAGAGTGGCATGTTCTGCATCAAGGATGGCTGTTTCACCAGGATAGCTTCGAAAGGTTATGTATCCTTCACTGGAATTTCCGGATGAATTGATGCTCACCAGTTCTTCGTAGACTCCTCCGCGCACGTTGACAGTACTGCCCGCACGCGCGACACCGACAGCATGTTGAATCGTGCGCCATGGCGCCGCCTGGGTACCCGGATTCGCGTCGTTCCCGGCCGTCGACACGTAGAAGGAGGAGTTCGGCTGGCCCAGAGCCCCAGAGACGCATATGAACAATAGAAAAAAAAGAGAAAGTCTCATGCTCATCGCTCCTGAACAAACCGCTTGCCGTTGTAAATACTTACCGTAGGCTCTGAAGCAATGCCTTGCCTCAGCGGACGAATTCCGTCACCCACTACCGCGGAGTTGCCTCCAGCAGAAGGTGTTTTGAAAAGTCTGTCGACACGTGTGCCACCGGACCGCGAACGATTCCGAAATCTTTTCCTTCAACGTAATCGACCACGCGATACGCGCGATCGTCCAAGCCTCGTAACTCCACCGTGCCTTTCCAGTTTCTCGCAAAGAATGCGTAGTACATCTTCTTGTCTTTTCGGATGGCGTGAGCTTCGGGCAGGTCAAAACCGATGTCGTAAAGCGTGCCGAGATATTGACCACGGGAAAGACCTTTTTGCTGATACAACTCCAGCCACTTTTGAAAACTCTTTTCGTGGGCGGGTGTCAGATCGAAGCGGCCATGCTTTTCTACTAGGGAAGGCAACACGAACTGCGTGCCGACAACTCCGCCGATGCCCAGCGTGGAAGCGAAATCATCGTGATTGTCGCTTAACTCCACGTGATCGCCAAAGTAAGGGACATCGTCGCCCATGAGGCCCTTGATGGTTTTCCCCTTGGAACGCACTTGAAAAGAACTCGTCGGATCCGAAGCGACCGACATGTTGAAGTGCGGCATGGTGAAGAAAGAATAAGCGGTGCCACAAGGGCAGAACTCCACCAGCGATCCGGGCTTCGCTTTTTGTGCGGCGTCGTAGATTTCACGGAAAAATTCCGGCAAAGCCTCAACAGAGTCCTCGGGATGCTTGTGGTGATGAGCAGGGTTGTAACAGGCAGGAACACCGTTCATGTGCTGACCGTCGAGTTTGAGACCGTCAAATCCCCAGTCGACTAAAATCTTGCGCACCAGTTCTTTGTGATAATCCACGACTCGAGAATTAGCAGGGCAGAGATAGTCGGAATTCCACCATGAAATCTTGCGCCTTGATCCGTCGCGATTCTCCAATGCAAGATCCGGCTCGTCGGTGAGCAGCTTGGAGCTGGGAACCGCGCTCAGGGGAGACCACCAGAGCTGCGCCTTGAACCCCTCCTGGTGAATCCGGTCGACCATCGCTTTAATATCAGCATCGCCGCGCGGAAATTTCTTCGGATCGAGCTGCCAGTCGCCGTAATTGTTCTGCCAACCATCGTCGAGTGTGACCCATGTAAATCCCATCCGCTTGACGGTGGGCAACGTGTCATAGACCTGTTGAGGTTTGAAGTTACGTCCATAACCCCATGCGCACCAGATTGCTCCAAAAGCGCTTTCCGGCGCTTTGGCCATCTGAAACCCAGCCTTTAACATGAAGCGGCGATAGGTAAGCAGAGTCTGAAAGTAGTCTCCGTTGTGAACAGCGACAAACGTGCGAAATGTGTGCAGGGTTTCGCCGGCTTGCAAAGACTGGTTACGACGATACTGAACTCCGACCTGGGCCTGGCGTGCGTTGGGCATAGAAACCGGCAGAGAAACTAGCCGCGGTCTCGGTTCAAGGTGCCCCACTCCGATGCCGACGTCTTTGCGCCACACGTCCACAATTGGCGTACCGCCACCGTAGTCGCTTGCGTTCATTCCCAGATAATTTCGTTGGGAGAAGCCTGTGTGCAGTGGGACCACCCAGTCCGGGCGGCGTTCGTAAGAGCCGCTCTGAAAAGACCAGAAAGGCACATTCGAAGTGGCGCGTTGCGCATCAATCGTATAGGTGTTGTTATTCCATCCAATGATCGTCACTTGTGACTTCCCGACATTCGTATAGCTAACGTCAAACACCGCTAGATTCGGAAACTCGTCATAGATGATGACCGAGAGATTCTTGCGCAGGGTACCGGACAAACCTGTCAAGGAAAGTTTCTCTCCCTTTCCATAAGTGTCGGTAACGCGCTCGCGAGTCTGCGAGGACAAAACAAAGTCGTTCCACGATTGCTGTTTGCCCTTGACAGTCTCGGACGCAGAGAACGCACCTACTGAAACGTCCTTTCCACCAAATCGTGCCACCACACGGCTGCGCATCTTGTTGTCGAACTCGATGCGAAGGTTTGGACTTTCAATCTGTGCGGAGGACGCCTGATGTGCTGCAAATTGATCGAGCCGCGCTGTTGACGGTCCTGCTACCAACAGCGCTGCGAAGATAAGGAATACGGAGCACGCTTTCTTCATGGCTGACCCTTAGAAACCGTGTTGGAGGTTAGAGCGGAGTGTGAGTGAGCCATCTTCGTTGAGCGCCTGATGACAGGCCCACCGTACTGGGTAACGCATACTCTTCACCTCAATCTCTGCTTTCAGTTTCAAACCTGCGAATTTTGTTCCTTGTGGCAGCACAAATTGAGCCTGTCGGAGTTTTCCGGGGAGGGGATAACCAGGATCCAGACATCCGCTCCTTAGAATTTTTCCGTCTACACTCTCCACGGTGACACGCAGTACGCCTGGAACACCGGCAATGCCATCATTGGCGAACGCGATAATCAGCCCAAGATAGGAGCCATCCTCGTAGCTCCAGATCATCGACGGCCTGACGCGATACCCAATTCGACGATTGATCTGATCAAAAGATTTGGGGAATGCCTGGTAGTAGCTCAGCAGATTCTTGGCGCTGATCGAGTGAAAGTTCCACAGCGACCAGTAGTTCGCCCCCACGTCCATTACGTGAGCAATCATGTTTTCGGTACGCGATATTCCTTCATCCGAACTTTGCACGTCTGGACTTTTGGCTGGAATCCCTTGTTCGAGCGCTGCGGCGATCCATGGCGGACGGTTACTTAAAGTCTCGATCTGCTCGTTCTCGATGAAAATGGTGTCGCTCCGAATCCAGTTGTGAGTACGAATTGTAAGATCGAGAACCTCTGAATTGCCGACGCGGCTGTAGTCGGGCTGGGTGTTCGTCATGAGCGGAGTCTTGTTGAAGTGCTCCAGTTGAACTTCCATCATCTTGACCCAAGTTCGCTCCGCCGTCTGGTAATCGGGGAAGGGAGTGTTAAGGAATGGCCACGTGTGCCCTTCGCCCCAGAATCCGTATAAGAAGGTGTCGACGAACTCGATGGCAGGATTGCCGTTGAATTCCGCTGCAAGAAGGCCGACCAATTCACCGAATGCCTGCTGAAAAAAGGGATGATCGAAACGCGGCTGATAGCGCGAATAGGGGTTTTCCATAAATCGCGTCGCCGCTTTTCTTTCCTTTTCGTCAGGCACTAATTCAACAGTCGGTACTTTATCGAGAACAAAGTCCGGTAACGCCGGCTGGTTCTTATAGTCCGGAGCGCTCATCTGAACACGAAATCCAATGCGCTTGTTGTTCTTTTTCGCAAGATCGAAGATGAGCTTCACGTAGTCAGGCAGCTCGAGACGTCCAGGTCGCGGTTGGATCTCCCGCCAGGTGGGCCGTATGTAAAGCTGTTGCCCCAAGGGAAATCGAACCAGATCCTCGATGGCTTGGGGAATATTGTCCGATTTGATTTCGTCTGTGCCGCTGTCGGCCGTGATGTATGTGATCAGGCCCTTGCCATAATTCGGCACGACTTCCTCTGACGCAGTAGTGGTCATAACCACTTCGTCCGTAGGAATGACCGCGTCGGGTGGATACTGCGGGAAAGGGCCCTGGTTTAGTCGGTCTTTGACCGGAGGGCCGGAACCGAAATCATAGTTCCCCCAGTTGTGAGCACGGACAAGCCCATGCGCCTCACCTGCTCCGAGTTCAACAGCCGCGGCCAACGCTACACTGCTTTTCAGAAAGTCTCTTCGCAGCATCGATGTCCTTTCCTCCTATGCAGCGCATGCGCGAGAGTAAACGCGCAAAACGTGCCGGATATGGTTACGGACCAGCATTTCCCAAGTAGCTTCAATTTTGCCCTCTCGCAACGCTTCGTATTCCAAGGGCAGAAACTGACTCACCAGGGTCAAAGGAATGGGCTGTGCAGCGAGATTGTCGAAAAGTTGAGTGATCTCTTTTTGGACGGAGGGCGCAGTCCAGTAGTATCGACAGCGATCGCTGTAGCTATAGATCAACTCGCGGCGCGTCTCCTCTTCATCGCCGCGATAATACGACCGCCAGTCAATGGGGTTGTTCAACATGGCTGTCTGGAGCGCTTCTCGTACCTGCGAGAGTTGAGTGCCGGGTCTTGATTTGAGCAGTTCATGCTCGATTGCTGCTAGAGCCAACACCGCTTCCCGATATGCATATGTCAGCCACGGGCCGACTTTGAGAATCGCGAACCGGTCTTCCACCATCTGTTGAAGCGACTTCGGAGATTGGTAGTCGGTGGAGTGCGCTTCGTAAACAATTCCGGCGTGTTCCGATAACGCCGCGGTTAATGATCGTGTCTTTGAACGGTCGTAGTCGTAAACCAGGTCAGAGCCGAACTCAACTCCGGGCTGGACCACAAGCGCCACTACTCTTTCCCAAGCCGACGCCAGACTTCGTTCTGAAAACGCGCGCTGGAATATTTCTACGGTTCGGTGCATGTGCTCGGCCGTCGTCACATCCGGCGCGTGTGCACCTTGTGACTCGCCGCCCGGGGCGGGAACTTCGGTTCCGATCACGTAGACGATTTGCGGACAACCGGATGGCAACTCGCCATACGCATTCTCTGCGGCACGGCACAGAATGGCAGCTCGGTCTGCCACGGTTTTGTCGTCGAGGCTAGCGCTTCGATCGTCGGCACAAGGCATGCTCGCGTCGAGATGGATCTTGTGATATCCACTCAACACGCATGCCCGCACCAATGCGGAGCCTTTCTCCAATGCTGAATCCGCATTTTCGCTGCGCCAAGGGAATGGGCCAAGGTGGTCACCGCCTAGCAACACGCGGTTGGCTGGCAGGCCTGAGCGCTGGGCAGCACCGCGAATCCAGTCAGAGAAGCTCAGGGGCGTTTGCCCGGTGTAGCCGCCAAATTGGTTCACCTGACTTGACGTCGATTCCACATGCAGAACCGAACCGTCTTCGAGTGCTTGCTCGATCGCGGCGTCGATAACCTGGGGGTGAGCGGAACAAACGGCGTAGACTCCACCTCGGCCTGACTCCCGGTTCAGGCGCAAGACTTCCTGGAGCCGCGTGCTTGGATCATCGCTTTTTTGATGGCCGGCCCGCTTCACCTTGCCGGGACTGCGCTCTTTGGAACTTGCCATCGTGTGGCCTTTAAGCCGAGCGAAAATAAAAACAAGCAATCATAACAAAACGAAACTCCCGACGTTGAGGTTTACTGAGGTTCTACGGGATCGGGTGTGATTAGCCTCTGTTAGCGGTTCGAAGTGTTTCGCACGGCGATCAGAGACATCTGCTCCAAGTCTGGATAATGGTCGTCTTTGTCAGGCTTGCGTTCGCCGGGTGCAATCTGCTCGATTGTGGTTCGCGCCGGCAAAACGCCGTTGAAATATTGCACGTATACATCATCGAACGCGCGAACATCCGATAGATCGTCCAGGTAAACGTTTGTAGAGACAACCTGGTCGAAAGTCATCTCCGCCTCCTCCAGGTTATCGAGCTGATTGCGCATTGTTTGCCGCAGTTGATGGGCGGTGGTATTTGCGTAAACGCCGCCATGTGCGCCGGGAATGAATCCGCTTTTCGCCGAGCAATACAGAGTGTTGCCTGCGAAGACGCACGGGCTCGCGGTTGGACTGGGCGGCATGTTCTTCGGGCGGACGGCACGCCTTTGCTTCAGATCGCGAACAGCCACTCCGGTGTACTCGATATGAGCGCCGCCGGGAAGACTCGAAACCTCAATGGTCGCGCGCGCTGGCGTGTTCCCGAATTCAAAGCGACGAGCGTACCGTTCGTTCATCACTCGTGTGGGAATTTTTTCAGTCAGGTAAGGATTGACGAAGACCATGTGCCGCAGGTCCAACCCGGCCGCTTCAAGAACGGATTTCATCCGATCGAGTGCAAGGTCGACTTGGTCCGCTGGATCATCAGGTACCTGTCCGGTTGCAGGATCGACGCCAAGCATGCCCGATACAAACAGCCGGTCACCGGTCAGTATGCCCGGCGATGCTGATTCCGCCGACTTATAGTTGGGCGGATACACCGCTCGTTTCTCGGCCAGACTGCGCACTGCGACTGCATTGATCTGAATACCTGGATCGGGAAGCTTGGCTACACCCAGAACTGCTCGTGCAGGAGGCGTCTTCGGGAGGACCTCGCCGAACACGCCATTCACTTCCGGATATTGGGTCATGTCCTCGAGGTAAACCTGAACGTAAACCACATGCTCCATGGTTAAATGCGCGGCTTCGACTACCGACTTCACATTGTCGAGAGCTTGCCGGATCTGTTCTCGAACAGTCGCGGGTAAAGTGCCGTCTGGTTTGCGTGGCCCCTGCCCGGACACATAGATGTAGTCGCCTGCATTTACACCGGGTGAGTAAATACGATTGGCGGCAGCACTCGTCGGTGCGACCGCTCTTGTTTGAGCGTGCGCTGCGAACGTCCACAGGAAAAAGAATCCAACGAGCGTTCTTCGCATTCGATTGCTCACGGCGGTGCTGGAAAAGTTTATTCTCACGCAGCTTTGCGTTTTTGGGCCGCTCCTAAGATCGTTCGCAAAGTTTGTCCCACAATCATTTCTTGCCCCGGTTGTATGGTCATCGACACCAGTTCAATATGATCAGCCTTTTTGGGTTCTTTCCGGTTCGGATTCGGATTGCCTTCCCGGACCGCGGGCACCAGGCTGGGATTGTCACGGCCGAGCACTTCAATCACAGGATCGTTCTCGCGCAACTTCTGCACACAGTCGGAAATGGTGAAGCCCCAAGCGTCCTGATCCCATGAGATCTTGAGTGTTGGGAAGCGGTTACCATCTTCGGGAATGAAAATGTCTGTCTTCACTCCGGGAACCGTATCCACAAGTTTGCGAATGCGGTCCACGCGGTCGTTCCAGGTGGCGTAGATCTTCTTCTCATCCAGATTCAGCCAGGTTTCGAGCGCAGTCACGACGCCAATAATTTCTTCCTTCCCGACTTTCATCGGACGACAGACGGAACCTTCACGTGGACTGCAGTTCATCAGCGCAGATTCGATTAGGTCTTTTCGGCCGAGCAACAGTCCGCTACATTGTGGCCCGCACAAGCCTTTCCCTCCGGAGAAGCAATAGAGATCAATCTTCATTCTCGCGTAAAGTTTTGCGTTGTCTGCGGGAGGAATGCCGGCCGCGTCATCCAGCAGCATCGGAACCTTTTTATCTTTCGCAACTGCGAGTTCGCGCTCAAGTTTTTCTCCGAGATCGGTGGTGTAAATCATCGCCGTGTTCTCATTGATAGCGTTGGCGATTTCTTCGGGGGAATAAGCGAGAACGAGTTTCGCTCCGGTGAGGCGGATGGCATTATCAAACGCACTCCGTCCTCCCACCATGATCACTTCGTGCTTTAGGCCAGTTGTATCGGGCAGTTGCCAGATGTATTTGTCATTCGTGCCCGCCATACAACCCGCTGTTGCCGCTGCCATAGCACCCGCCGCTCCGGAAGTGACCATCCCAGACTCAGCGCCGGTCAATTCCGCCAACCGTCGACCTACCGCACGCTGCAAGTCGATCATGTTTACGAAATACTGCGCAGCCTCGACTTGAGCCTGGCGTACCTCGGGGAATTCCAGAGAGCCACTCAGGTAGGTCCAAGTGCCTCGGCAATTAATTACGGTCTTTAGGCCAAGACGGGTGTACACATTCTGTCGTGGGTCTTTACCGATCGCAGTAGCTGCTTGCGCGTAAAGGTGCCGAGCTGCGATTTGGCTCAACAACGGGGCCGCTGCTGCCCACTTGATAAATGATCTGCGATTCGGACTTCGGGTAGGCATGTTTGAGAGTCCTTCCTGACCGATATCAACGCCTCTAGCCGGTTGTATAACGCGGCGTCTTCGTCACGAAACAAATCCCCGGCCAAAGGAGAATTCCGTATATCACAGAATTTGCTTGACGCATATCAAACTATTTCGTTTTATTAGGTTTCCTTTCGTATCGGGTTCGTATCCGAACAGCGGATCAGGTCTGTTTGGCGGGAGGCGCGATGTCTTTTTTACGTTCACAGCGCCGCCGATCGCCGGAAATGAGCGAGTATGACAACACGGCCTGTCCGGTCGGATTTACTTCGACGAGCTGTTGCAATTCCGGGTGTCATACTTCTTTTTCTGAGCGTAGCTTCTGGCCAGACAGTGAGTGGGCCAGCGGCTGCCGATCCCGCGGATTGTCGCGTGGAAGCCAAGGATTTCAAGGGTTGGCAGTCTCAGCAGATTTCCAATCCTTGGGTACAGTTGATCGTCGTACCTCAACTTGCTGGCCGGCTCATGCAGGTGACGTTTGCAGACCACCACTATCTCTTTGTTAATCCGAAGTATGAAGGCAAATATTTTCCTCCGAACGCGGGCCGCTGGTTCAATTACGGGGGCGACAAGCTCTGGCTCTTGCCCGAAGGAAACAACGACGAGCAGCATTGGGCTGGCGGCTCAGATGTGATCGACGACGGACCGTTCACATTTCGAAAGATTTCGGAAGGGCAGCACTGCGAGATTGCGCTGGAGGGCCCAGCTGATCCGCGGACGGGCATTCAATTCCTGCGCACGATTCGCCTGGATTCAGATTCGCCGCGAATTCTGTTTCGCGCGACCATGAAGAACGCAACAGGACATGCCGTCGAATGGTCTATGCAGTCTGTTTCGCAATACGATACTGCCGATCCTGGCAATCCGTCGCAAATGAATAAAGATTTCCGTGCGTTTGCTCCTGCGAACCCGGCAAGCGGCTATCTCAATCGCTACCATGTCAGGTTCGGTCCTGCGGAAAATCCGGCAGCTTCGGTCCAAGAGGACGGGTTGTTTACTTTGCGCTACGTGCACATGGCGGCTGAGCTGTGGCTCGATTCGACTGCTGGATGGCTGGCTGTCCTCGATGGCAGCAGTAAATTCGGCATGGTGGAACGGTTTCAATTTGAAGAATCACGATCGTATCCGGGCAAGGCGTCGCTCATCTTTTGGACGAACGGGCCTGAAGTCAAGTTAAGCGCCGATGGAAACGCCTCTATGAAAGCAGGTGAAGACGGGTCTCCCTTCTACATGGAAGCTGAAATCAATTCTCCCATGTGCCGTCTGCGTCCCGGAGAAACTTGCACGCTCGATACCGAGTGGTTTCCGACGCGCGCAACCTCCAAGATTCGCGCGGTCACGGATGCGGGCATCGTTGTTGAATCACTGCAAGCTGCTTCTCAAGATGGAAAACGAATTAAAGTCGGTGGCACTTTTGGAGTGTTTTTCCCGGGCCGCTTGGTAGCACATCTCTACGGTGAACACGGCACAGAGTTGCAAGCGGTGGCAGTCGCCAACGTAGACCCACGTGAACTGGTTTTGCTTGAAACCGAGGTTGCGTCACCCGGAAAGACGTCTCGCATTTCTCTCCATCTCGAAGATCGAAACGGATTGGACCGGGGATCTCTTCAGGAAGTGCAAGTGATCTTGCCGGAGAATCATTAATTTGAAGCCTTTTGGCAAATCGATCGCCTGGGCGCTCTCCGCAATGCTCATTTTGGCCTGTTCACTCGCCCAGGCTCAGAAAGAGACCTCTCCCGGATTTGCGGGTGTTAGCGCAGAGGATTTGCTAGCGCGACCGGTTGGCGAAAACTGGACGTCTTACAACGGCGACTACACTGGACGTCGCTACAGTCGCCTGAAAGAAATCAATTCGCAGAATGTTCAGAAATTGCGCGCCTCGTGGGTTTTCCATCCGGGCAATTCAGAAAGACTCGAGGCTACGCCGGTGGTGATGAATGGTGTGATGTACGTGACATCGGCCAACGATGCCTTTGCGTTAGACGCGCGAACGGGGAGGGTCCTATGGCATCACGCGCGGCCACTGAGTACAGGTTTACTCGACGATGCTGCATCTCATAAGAACCGTGGCGTGGCGGTGTGGAGAAATTTCGTTTACATGGAGACGGACGATGCACACCTTCTCTGTCTCGATGCAAGGTCTGGAACACTTCGCTGGGACATCACGTACGCGGACAAGACGAAGCACTATGGGGCGACGAGCGCCCCCCTCATCGTCAAGGATGACGTCATTGTCGGCACATCCGGCGGAGATTCTGGCGTGAGAGGCTTCCTGGCAGCCTACGATGCGCTGACTGGGAAACTGAAGTGGCATCTTTGGACGATTCCCGGGCCGGGGGAATTCGGCTCCGAGAGTTGGCCCGGAGACTCTTATTTGCACGGTGGCGCCACGACCTGGATGCCGGGGACGTACGACCCTGAACTCAACACCCTTTACTGGACCACCAGCAACGCGGCGCCAGATTTCGTTGGAGATTCTCGCCCTGGCGACAATCTCTACACAGCGAGCGTGTTGGCGATCAATCCAGACACGGGTGCGTTGAAATGGTACTTCCAGTTCACGCCCCACGACCTTTATGACTACGACGCTAACGAAACGCCGGTTCTGGTCGACGTGGAAGACGGCGGCGCGACTCGCCATTTATTGGTACAGGCAAACCGCAACGGATTTATGTATGTTCTCGACCGAACCAACGGCAAGTTCGTGAGTGCTGAACCATTTGTGGAGAAGCTGAACTGGGCAAAAGGGATTGACGCGTCCGGTCGGCCTCAACTGTCTGGTCGTATGCCGACCGCGCAAGGCACATATATATGTCCCGGTATCAACGGAGCTACCAATTGGTTTGCTCCTTCTTACAATCCTGATACCGGATTCTTCTACGTGATCGCTTTGGAAAGCTGCAATCTGTTCTTCACCGACCCAAAGCCGTTCGCAGTGGGGCAGACTTACTACAATACCGGCACGAAACTTCCTCCCGATGAACGTGCTCAGAAGGTGCTGCTAGCGTACTCTGTGCGAGACGGGAAGATAGTGTGGCGTTATCCCCAAGTTGGCACCGGCGATTCCTGGGGAGGAACGCTGACGACCGCCGGCGGGCTTGTCTTCTTCGGCGATGACGCCGGTTCCTTCGAAGCCGTGGATACGCAGACTGGTCGTCCACTGTGGCATTTCAACACCGGCCAGACGATGCATGCTTCGCCGATGACCTACATGGTCGACGGGGTTCAGCATGTCGCCGTCGCAGCAGGTAGCGATGTCTTTAGTTTTGCGCTTCCTCATTGATTGAAAAGCAGATCGGTTCGAATCAATGTAATCGTCGCCGATAAAGCGGCGCGCTTCCCACGCTTGATCAACAAAAAGCCCGCCGTTTCTGGATTGTCGTAAACTACGGTGCCTATGACTGGCACTGCCGTGGTTAGCACTTGGCGACGTGTGCTGCGATTCGTTGGGCTCGCTTTGCTGTGGTTTTGCCTGTTGCTTGTGACCTTGTGGTCGACGGCCGCTCTCTATTTCGATGTGCCAAATCATCGACTGCGGCTTCCCCTGGCGGTTCTTTATATTGCCTGCATCATCGTAGCGCTCGTTGTGGTGCGCACCCCTCATTTGCGTAAGAGTGTTTGTCTTATCGGGTTTGTGATTGTGCTTGTTTGGTGGCTATCGTTGAAGCCCTCGAACGATCGTCCATGGCAGCCAGATGTCGCGCAAACCGCGTGGATGGAGATACAGGGTGACCACGTTACGATTCACAATCTTCGGAACTGCGAATATCGGTCCGAATTCGATTACACGCCTCATTGGGAAATAAAGAATGTCGACTTATCGCAGATCCGCGGCGTAGACGTATTCATTACCTATTGGGGGTCTCCGTACATCGCGCACCCGATTGTGAGTTTCCAGTTTGGAGATGATGATCACGTGGCATTTTCGATCGAGACGCGCAAGGAAGTTGGTGAAACGTATTCCGCGGTGCTGGGATTCTTCAGGGAATATGAACTGATTTACACAGTAGCGGATGAGCGTGACGTAGTGCGTCTACGAACGAATTACCGTACTGGCGAGGAAGTCTATCTCTTTCGGACGATAGCTGGAGCGCAATGGACGCGTGAACTGTTCCTTCAGTATGCACGCAGCACAAATCAGTTAAGGGACCACCCCAAGTGGTATAACGCGCTAACCAGGAATTGCACCACCAACATTTTTCAGGAAATCAACGCCACAGGAACGCCGCTGGCGCACATGTCTCGCTACGATTGGCGGATTCTCCTACCGGGGAAAGGGGATGAAATGCTCTATGAAAGCGGCAACATCGAGACAGGCGGCCTGTCGTTCGCGCAACTGAAAGCACAAGCGCACATCAATGCGTCGGCACGCCGGTCGAGCAGAGAAGATTTTTGCCGTCGCGTGCGGGAGGGCCGCGTAGGGTATACGCTGATGACCCCGCATTGAGCAGACACGCTATCGCGACTGCATGAGCCGTCGCACCAGCACGAACGCCGCGAAACAAATCGCAAAATCGACAACCAGGCCAAGATCTTGTTTGAACGGGACGTGCTGTAAGCGTTCCGGCAGGTGCGGCATTATTAGATAGTAGATGGCATTGCCAGCCAGCACCGCGATTAGCCCGTCGCGGAAGTTATGCCACACGCTTGCTTTGGCCAAGTCGATCCTCCAGTCCTGCGCACATCCCTGCTAACATCCGTTGAGATGCTGGAACCCGGTACATCCGTTCAATTCGTAAAAGGCATTGGTCCGCACCGGGCCGCAATACTCGCCAACAAAGGAATTCACACCGTTGATGATCTGCTTCACTATCTCCCGTTTCGTTACGAAGACAGACTGAATCCTCGAACGGTGGCAGAGCTGCGACCAGGAGAGATGGCTACCGTCATTGCCGAAGTCCGAAATTCAGGAATTTTCCGCACCAGCCGCATGCCAATCTTCCAACTCACCGTCGGTCAGGGCCGTGCCAAGATGAAGTGCCTCTGGTTCAACGGTACCTATCTTCGAGACCGGTTTCAGCCAGGTCAGCTCGTTGCTTTGTATGGCAAAGTCGACACGGACCGTCGTGGCGAACTTCAGATCGTACAGCCACAGTTCGAAATTTTAGGCGATGCAAGCGAAGACGGTGAAGCGGACGACTCGAAGGCTGCAATGTCGCTTGAAGTCGGACGCATCGTACCCATTTATGAGTCCGCGGGCCAAGGCAAGCTGACAGCGCGATGGTTTCGCCGCATCATCCGATCGACCCTCGAAAGCCTGACTCCTGATCTTCCAGACTCGATTCCCGCCGCAGTTCGAGCGCGTCTCGGATTGATTTCGCCTACTGAGTCGCTCTGGAAAGTTCATTGGCCTGATGCGGGGGAAAGCATTACAGATCTGCAATCGTCGCGCACGCCCGCGCATGTCCGGCTCATTTTTGAGGAGCTGTTCTTTCTGGAGCTTGGACTCGAACTACGCCGGCGACAGCAGAAGTCGCAAACCGGAATTGCGTTCCAGCTCGACGACCGCGTACGCGAGGCAATCAAGAAAATCTTGCCATTTCATCCCACCTCCGCACAGAAACGCGTGCTGAAGGAGATCGCCTCCGACATGCAGACCTCCTTTCCCATGCGCCGGCTTCTTCAGGGCGACGTTGGGTCAGGAAAGACGATCGTTGCATTCGAGGCAGCCATCATCGCGATTGAAAACGGATATCAGGTCGCGCTCATGGCACCGACGGAAATCCTGGCGCAACAGCATTATTTTTCCGCCCGGCAGATCCTCGAGAACGCCGGTTATCGCATCGTGCTCCTGACCGGTTCCGTGGAGCAGGACCGTAAGCGCGACATTCGACGGCATATTGCCCAAGGGAATGCACAGCTAGTCATCGGCACCCACGCCCTGCTCGAAGAAAAAGTCGAGTTCGGTAAGCTGGGACTGGTCATTGTCGACGAGCAACATCGCTTCGGGGTGATGCAACGACTGAAGCTCATGAGGAAGTCGGCCGACGAGAGCGAAGCCGCGTCCGGATCCACCCGTATTACCACACGCAGCGCCGCCGACGCCGAACCGGACGTGCTCGTCATGACTGCCACGCCAATTCCCCGAACGCTGGCGCTCACCCTCTACGGAGATCTCGACCTTTCGGTGCTTAACGAATTGCCGCCAGGCCGAACCCCGATCGTCACGCGGCGCATTTCCGACGAACGCTCCGCGGAGGTATGGGATTTCGTGCGAAAACAAGTGAGCGCGGGCCATCAGGCCTACGTCGTTTACCCCGTGATCGAAGAAAGCCAGGAGAGTGAACTCAAAGCGGCGCTCAAGATGTACAAGGAACTTAGCAATAAAACGTTCGCGGACCTGAAGGTCGGTCTGCTCCACGGCCGCCTCGACCCGGAGCTAAAAGAACAGGTCATGCGGATGTTCCAGCGCGGTGAGCTCAACATCTTGGTAGCAACAACCGTGATTGAAGTTGGCGTCGATGTGCCGAACGCGACCTTGATGGTCGTCGAGCACGCCGAGCGCTTTGGGCTTTCGCAACTTCACCAACTGCGCGGGCGCATCGGTCGAGGCGCAGCGAAGTCGTTCTGCGTATTGATGACCGGCGGCAAAATTTCTGAAGAGGGCGAACGCCGTCTCGATGCCATGGTTCGAACAAATGACGGTTTCGAGATCGCCGAACTCGACCTCGAGCTGCGCGGTCCTGGAGAATTTTTTGGAACGCGCCAGGCTGGCATGCCGGATTTTCGCGTCGCCAACCTCATTCGTGACCGCGAGTTGCTGGAGGCTGCGAAGCGCGAAGCCGCCGTGGTTGTGGCTGGCCCTAGTGGCGAAATCACCCAGAAAGAAATCGATCAAGCCATTCGGCAAATGCGAGCCCGGTGGCACAGTACATACGGTCTAGCAGAAGTCGGCTGAAGTGCGCTCACATCGGACCAGCGGAAGCGTCCAAGACACCAGCCGTATAGAAGCGAGCAAATAAGTCCTTTGTTCTTATCGTGGCTAACAAGTGCCTGCCCCGAACACCGTGCAACGAGCCGCCATGTCCAACCAGATTACCGTCGGGCATTTTTCGCTGCAGCGCCTGAACGGAAACCCGCATCTCAAGAGATATAATGATGGCAGTTCTACCGGAAGTGACGTTCCTTCCCAAATCAAGATTCCATGTCAATGAAAACTAAAGTTGCTGTATTGGTCGCCTCTTTCGCCGTATTGCTATTCACCGTGGTCGGCGGACTCGTGGGCGTTCGTGCTTCCTCCAACGATGGCGCATACCGCCAGTTGCAGGTTTATAGCGAAGTGCTCTCCCGCGTCCGCAGTGAATACGTGGAAGACCCAAAGATTCCGACCGTCACCGAAGGCGCTTTGCATGGTCTGCTGGAATCGCTCGATGCGAATTCGAGCTACCTCTCTGCGGATGAGTACAAGCACTTCAAACAAATCCAGAGCGGGGGCAAGGCGGGTATCGGAGCGACGGTTTCGAAGCGCTTCGGCTACGCCGCTGTAATCTCCGTAATTCCGGGTGGTCCGGCGGACAAAGCAGGACTGGTCGGCTCCGACATTATCGAAGCGATCGAAGGCAAAAGCACGCGCGACATGTCGTTGGCCGAGATCCGGTCGCTTCTGGGCGGAGAAACAGGGTCTACCATTACGGTTTCCGTCGTTCGTCCACGCCGCGCTGAGCCACAAAAGATCGTGATTACTCGCGACTCGGTGACCATACCGGCAGTTTCCGATAAGGTCATGCCCGACAACGTCGGCTACATCAAGGTCGACGCGTTTACCAAGGGCAAATCTCAAGAAGTCGCAAACAAGATCAAAGCCGTACAGAAAGACGGAGCGAAGCGGCTCATCCTTGATCTGCGGAATGCTTCTGATGGCGATGAATCGGAAGGTATCGCCACGGCAAATCTTTTCTTGAACCACGGAACGATCACCTATCTGCAAGGTCAGAAATATCCACGAGAAGCGTTCAACGCTGATCCGGCCAAGGCAATCACGAACTTGCCTGTCGTCGTGTTGGTAAACCGTGGTACGGCTGGTCCTGCTGAAATCGTGGCGTCGGCCCTTCTGGAAAACGCCCGAGCCGACGTAGTCGGCGACAAAACATTCGGCGAGGGTTCGATCCAAAAGACGCTCGATCTTCCGGATGGCTCGGCGCTGATTCTGTCGGTCGCCAAGTATTATTCGCCGAGCGGTAAGGCCATTCAGGACTCGGCAGTCACGCCGAACGTCCTGGTTGCTGACGTCGATGATGACGGAGGGTTGCCGGATGACGATTCGACAGCTCCCGACACGAACGCCGCGAATGATGCTGCCAAAACGAAGCCACAGACGGACGAGCAACTGAAGAAAGCAATCGAAGTGTTGAAAGCTCGCGAGGCCAAGGGATAACTCACAGAGCAAGTTGCTGCGGATCGCGCGCCTGCGGGCGCGCGATTTGTTTTTACAGGCACTTCAGGACGTTAAACCCACGCGTTTCAAAATGGATTGGAAACAAGGCTCCGCCCGAAATAAATCCCATTTAGATTCGACTTTGATCAGCGTCAACCGGACGTCACGATCTTCGTAGGCTTTTTCAAGCCATGCACATGTTTGCTGCTTATCGCCCAGCGCTGCATAGATCACAGCGATGTTGTGCGGAGGAATGTAACGTTGCGACGACAGCAATTTGAGCTCATTGAGGGACTCCACGGCCTTTGTTAGATTCCCTGCGAGTGCCGAAGCATGGCCGATCATCGAGATGGTTTCGCTGTTCCCGCCCGAAAACTGTTTCGCCTTCTCAAAGGCGGCGATGGCTCGCGCATACTCCCTTTGTCGCGTGTAGATTTTCCCCAGGTTCAGATGTGCGACCCAAAAGTTGGGATCGATCTCGAGTGTCTTTTCAAGCCTTGCGACAGCCTCTTGATCGCGATGTCCGCAATGAAGGCACCAAGCGAGGTTCGCATTCACAATCTGCGAGAGAGGCTCGAATTCGACAGACCGATATCCTGCTTGAATCGCCTCATCCATGCGCCCCTGTGTTGCCAGTAGAACGAGGTGAGACATCTGGGCGACACCGTTGCTGGGACTCAGCTCAATGGCCCGCAGCAATTCTTTTTCACCCTCCTGCCAATCCCATTCGTACCAGAACCGTACCCACCCTAACGACATGTGAGCTTCGGCAAGTGTGTCGTCAATTTCGAGGGCTTTCAGCGCAGCAGATTTCGCGCGAGGGAACGCTTCTTTCGGAGGCACATCGCTGGTGATTGGGAGCCTGCGGTACGCCTCCGCGATACCAGCGTATGCGAGTGCATAAACTGGATCCATCTCTACGGCCTGCTGAAAGAATTCGATGCCCTTCCGAATTGCGGGTGGCGTGACTTTTCCGAGGTGATAGAGGCCTTTGAGATACAGGTGATAAGCTTCAACGTTTTCTGTATAGCGCTTGGTCAGGCCTTTCTTTTCTTCTGTGCTCAATCTCATCGCCAACGCGGCAGCCACTTTTTCTGAAATTGCATCTTGGACTGCGAACACGTCGGTGAATTCTTCGTCGAAGGTCTGTGACCACAGAGAAGATTCATCCGCGACATTTGTGAGTCGCGCCGTCACGCGAATGAGGTTCCCACGACGCTGAATGCTTCCGTCAAGAACCGAGTGAACGCCTAGCTCGCGACCGGCCGCTGCGGCGTCCTGATCCAGGCTTGTAAACTTTCGCACTGACGTGAGAGGGCGGACCACGGTTCCCCGAGTCTGGCTGAGCCGGGCGATCAGAGTGTCTGCCATGCCGAGTTCCAACGCTTCGTCCCGGTCTTCGAGGACGAGAGGTTTGAAGGGAAGCACGGCAATGGCCTTAATCGTGGCCGCATCTTTTGGCGTTGATCGGACAGCCGCGCTGAATCGGTATCCACGCCCGGGTACGGTGATGATGTAGCGGTCCTCGCCTCCACCCTGGGTAAGGGATCGACGCAGAGCAGAGATGGTTTGGTTAAGATTGTTTTCTTCAACCGCCGTATCCGGCCAGAGAGCTTGCATTAACTCTTCTTTTTCGCAAACACGATCGTGGTTCTGCACCAGGTGCAACAGAGTGTCGAACAGCTTTGGTGTAAGCGCCACAGCCTCGCCACGGCGCAAAAGGCGTCGTCTGCTCACTTCAAGACGAAAGTCGCCGAACTCATAGTTGGCCGCGGAAGAGGTGTTCATGAGTGGCAGCGAGTCGCCAAAAGCAGTTTCATAACGTTTCAGCTCTTTCTAAGGACTTTCATGCCTGCCCAGGAAGAATATCGCCTCACTGCCGGGGAACACCCGGAAATTCGTGAACAGAGAGGCCTTTATGACTTGGAGAAACGTGAACTTGCAGAAGGCATGTGCGACGGTTCTGGGAGTTTTGGCGTTATCGGGGACACTCGCTAGCGCCCAAAGCACCAAATCAATAGCCAGCAGCAAACCCCTGTTGGAAGGATCATGGCGGATTCAAGTGAGCCTGAAAGATTGTGATACGGGGGTTGCGTTGGGTTCGCCGTTTAACAGTTTTTCAACTTTTGCCCGCGGCGGGACTGTGGTTGACAGCGCAGCCAATCCGATGTTCTTTCCGGCTGTTCGCAGCACGGGCCACGGCGTGTGGAAACGCACGGGTTGGCGCGCCTATAGCACCAGCTCGATCGCATTTCTCACCGTGAATGGCGCATTGGTAAAAACTCAGGTGATTACGCAAAAAATAAAGTTCGGCGACAACCCAGACGGGTATTGGAGTGACGCGACGGTTCAGTTCTTTGATCCGGCAGGAACCGTGGTGGCGAGTGCCTGTGCCAGCGCCACCGCCCAGCGTTTCGAATAAGTCAACGGGAGTCGGCTGAATAAATCGCGCGCCTGGGGGGCGCGCGATTTTATTGCGAAAACAAAATGTGTGGCGGTCTACGGTCGCCGTAGTCCTTCGTACGAGACCGGCGCATTTCGATTGGCACGGCGAAGGATCTCCGCAACAATCTTGGTTTTACGTTCGCGAGTCAGTAGATGCTGCAGAGCTAATCTGCTGGTGGATGCTGCAAAGAGTGGCTCGTTCCAGCGCTGCATGTAAATGAAGTACGTCTCATTGAGCTCGTCACCTAGTACGCGCTCATTGGCGTCACCCAGGATGAGGGTGATCGGAAACTGCAACGCAGCATCGTTCGCAAGATGGAATTCCTCGGCAACTACCCGGCATGTGGCGCCGTAGATGAGCTCGACGCGATCCTCGGGAACGGCGATGCCATTCTTGATCACAGTAACTTGAGCGGCCGCGCTCTCAGCGATGCATTGCAAGAACGTGGCAAGAACCGCAACATACACACACTTCGACCTTCGGGGTAGCATGTGGACCTCGTGAGGCGTCGGCGACGTTGATTGCACTGTTGATTGCACTCTTGTACGGAACCTCCCAAGCGTCAATTCCCGCAAGATTCCCTGCGTGTGAATTGTCTGTTCTGCCGCGTAACTCCTCTAGCAACAGCCAGTTTGGCAACTGTGCCAAGCGCATCGCGAGTGGTACACTTTCCGAACCCTTCCCCGGGATTCCCTATGGGGACGTCTGCTCTCCACCCACGTATCTACTGTTTTGGGCCTTTCCATCTGGATACCCGAACCGGCGAACTCACGCGCGATGGGTCCAAGTCGCAACTTCACGAACAACCACTGCAATTACTCATAGCGCTGCTTGAGCAGCCAGGCGAGCTTGTGGCTCGCGAGGACCTGGTGCGCCGCCTGTGGCCCGACGGAACATTCGTGGACTTCGACCGCGGCCTGAACAAAGCGATCAACAAGCTGAGAGAAGTTCTAGGTGACTCGGCGGAGGAACCTCGCTTCATTGAAACTTTGCCTCGGAAGGGTTATCGGTTTATCGCACCGGTCAAGACTGGGGGCGGCGACAAACCTGCACAGCCCGCAGCGGAAGAAAAACCATCGCCTCGCGTCCGATCGAATGCCTGGCTTGCGATTTCAGCAGCGGCAGTCGTTCTTGCCCTTGTTGTAGCCACCAATGTTGGCCGCGTACGGGATCGGATTGCGAGCTGGCTTCGGCCGGTTCCCGAGATTTCTTCACTGGCAGTAATCCCCCTTGAGAATCTCTCGCACGATCCTGAACAGGAATATTTTGCAGACGGCATGACCGATGCCTTGATCACAGACCTCGCGAAGATGGGATCCGTGCGCGTTACTTCACGCGCCTCCGTCATGCGATACAAGGGGTCGAAGAAGACGATTCGGGAGATTGCCCAGGATCTAGGTGTCGACGCGATTGTCGAGGGGACGGTTATGCAATCCGGTAATCGGGTGCGGATCACGGCGCAGCTGATTCAGGCCTCGACCGACATGCATCTCTGGGCGGACGCTTACGAAAGGGATTTGAACGCGGTTCTCGATTTGCAAGGGAAGGTTGCAACGGACATTGCCAGGCGCGTCAACATCCTGGTGCGCCCGCTTGAACAGACCCGATCCGTCAAGCCGGAAGCTTACGGCCTGTATCTCAAGGGGCGATACGCATTTTCGCAGTACACCGATGATGGGTGGCAACAGGCGATCGAGAATTACAACAAGGCGATCGCAAGCGACCCCACCTTCGCGCCCGCATATTCCGGTCTTGCCGACGCTTATCTCGTTGCGGGGGCATACAGCGCCATCCCAACGCAGGAAGCCCTGAACCGAGGGAAAGCTGCGGCAACGCAAGCGCTGAAACTGGATGAAAAACTTGCCAGTGCTCATTATGCGATGGGCACGGCGTATGCCTGGTATGACTGGAACTGGGCCGCGGCCGACAAGGAGTTCCATCGAGCGCTCGAGTTGAATCCGAACGACGCGATGGGGAGAAACTGGTATGGAGGGTATCTCTCACTTCTCGGGCGTCACGATGAAGCGATCGACCAACATGAACGCGCAAGGCAACTCGACCCCTTTTCCCTGATTGTGAACGCCAACCTCGCGCGGGCCTTCTACTGGGGGAAACGGTACGACGAGGCGATCCGCCAGGCCAAGAGCACGCTGGAGATCGATCCGAAGTTTGGCGTTGCGTTGTTTTGGCTGGAGGGCTCGTTACGGCATAAGGGAATGTTCAAGGAAGCAGTAACGCTTCGTTTGGCGATATCGTCTCCGGAACGAGGCAAGGCGATTGAAGACGCGCTTAAAGTCGGAGGATTTCCAAACTTGTTGCGCGAAGAGGGCGAGCGATTCAAAAAAGGCGGCGCGTTGCTCGAGGCTGCACGCTGTCTCTCACAGGTTGGACAGAAAACGGAAGCGCTCGACTTGCTCGAGAGTTGCTATCAACGCCGGTGTTCCTCCATGGCGACTGTGAAGACCGAACCTGATTTCGAAGTTTTGCACGAAGAACCGCGCTTCCAGGCACTCGTGGAACGCCTAAAGCTTCCGTAGTTCGCCGCTGGCATCGGCCTCGTGCCCTTGCTATCCTGAAGCCAAATTCCCATGAGTCTGCTCGATCAGGATCTTGCTCCCGTCGAAGTGGTCGGGAAGAAACGCGTTAGCTGGGTCTTGTTCGGCCTTCTCGTGCTGATCGCCGCCCTTGTGGGCGCGACCGCAGGCTTGCTCATTGTTTATTCCACCGATTTGCCCCAAGTGGATGGCCTGGAACGCTATCGTCCTAGTGCAATCACCGAACTGTACGACGATCAGGGGCGCATCATCGGCACGTTCGCCTTACAGCGTCGAGTGATTGCCACCTTCGACGACTACCCGCCTGTGCTTCGCGACGCCTTACTCTCGATCGAGGACAAGGATTTCTATCGTCACTGGGGAATCAATACGTGGCGGATTCTGGGCGCCGCGTATCGGGACATCGAATCCGGGGGGAAAGTCCAGGGCGGCTCGACGCTGACCATGCAACTGGCGCGCAATCTGTTTCTGTCGCCCGATCGCTCGTTTCATCGGAAAGTCCAGGAGGCTTTGCTGGCCATCCAGATCGAGCGGCGATTCACCAAGCCCCAGATCTTCACGTTATATGCGAACCAGATTTTTCTCGGGCATGGCGTCTACGGTTTTGAGGCCGCATCCCAGTATTACTTCAGCAAGCACGCCAAGAATTTGACGCTCGACGAAGCCGCACTACTCGCGGGACTTCCCAAGGCTCCACAATACTATTCACCAATTCTGCACCCAGACCGCGCGTTGAAACGACGCAATCTGGTGATCAATGCCATGCTGGAGGACGGAAAGATCACCACACAGCAAGCGACGGAGGCGAAGGAAAAGCCGACGATTCTAAGTCTTCAACATGACCCGAATTCGACAGCTCCATATTTCGTGGAAGAGGTTCGCCGATACCTCGAAAGCAAATATGGCAGCGACCAGGTTCACGAGGGTGGGCTGCGGGTGTACACATCACTCAACCTCGATTTGCAGAAGGCAGCAAACCAGTCGGTTCTTGATGGGCTAGCGGCTTATGAGCGCCGCCATGGATGGAAAAACAAACTGGTGAATGTGGTAGCTCAAGGGGCCGTCCTCGAAAAATATCAAAGCCTTGACTGGGACGACACTCCAGAGGTGAATGGCTACATCCATGCACTCGTAATGCAAGTTGAGTCTGGGTCGGCCACCGTGAAGTTTGAAAAGTTCTCAGCAGAATTAACACAGAGCGACGCCGCTTGGACGCAGAAAAAGCTCGCGAACATTATGAATGTTGGCGATGTCATATACGTGAAGATTCTTTCGCTTGGTCGCGACGGTCACGCGCGCGTCTCACTCGAACAAGACTCTGGCGCGCAAGGCGCTTTGGTCGCACTCGACAATGTGAGTGGTGAAATCAAGGCGATGGTGGGTGGCCGCGATTTCAATGAGTCAAAATTCAACCGTGCTGTGCAGGCGCAGCGACAAGTCGGGTCGTCGTTCAAGCCCTATGTTTATGCGGCTGCCGTGGACCAGGGCGCAACACCCGACGATACGATCCTTGACGCGCCGGTCACATTCCCGGCGGGTACCTCGACCTACACGCCACACAACTATGATGAAAAGTTTGAGGGAACGATCACGCTGCGACGCGCTTTGGCGCAGTCGCGGAATATCCCGGCACTCAAGCTTGCCGATCGTTTGGGAATCAAGACCGTGATCGATTACGCGCGGAAGTTTGGGGTGACATCGAATATTCCTCCATATCTGCCGATCGCGCTGGGATCCGCCGATCTCACGCTCATGGAACAAACGTCCGCTTTCAGTGTGTTTCCCGACGATGGAGTTCGTATCGTGCCTCGATACATCACCAAAGTTACGGACTATGATGGGCGTGTGCTCGAAGAAGATTTTCCTGATGTGAAGGATGTGATTTCAGCAAAGACGGCTCGGACCCTGACGTCCATGTTGCGGGAAGTTGTGCAACACGGGACGGGAGTTGCCGCGGCAAAAATGCCGTACGCGCTCGCGGGGAAGACCGGCACGACGAATGATTTTACCGACGCATGGTTCATCGGATTCTCCCCGTCGATAACGGCGGGCGTCTGGGTAGGCTACGACGAGAAAAAATCGCTCGGCTCTCGCGAGACCGGCGGGCGTGCCGCGTTACCAATATGGATGGAATTCATGAAGGCCGCGCTGGCTGGAAAAGATTCAGGACAATTTGAGGCGCCGCCCTTGGCGCTGCCCCCTGTGGCGCAAAAGGTTGATACGCCGGACGTTGCGCCCGGAGATGGGGAATCGCACTAAGAGTGTCTGGGAGCGATTGTCTCGTTTCTAACCTATTGGCATTGTGAACGTCTAACCTAAACGTCTGATGCGTCGCCCTAATGAATTTCATACGCCCGTGATCTTTGGCGGGATCCCACCCAGGAATTTAGGAGTGTTCATGCGCTTTACGATTTGTATGATGCTGTGCGTTTCATTGTCCTTGCCCCTAACCGCCTTGGCTGCACCTGCGGCTGATCTAGAGACTCGTCGTAAAGCCTTGAACGATTTGTTGGCTGAGCAGTGGGAATACAACATGCGCACGAGTCCAATCTACGCGTCGATTCTTGGTGACAAACGCTACAACGACAAGGTTGACGACTTTTCGCAGAAGGCGATTGACGATGGACTGGCAGACGCCAAGAAGTTCCTGGACCGCTTCGAAGCAATCGACACCACCGGATTTCCCGAGCAAGAGATTCTCAACAAGAAACTAATGATGCGTGATTTGAAGATGACACTCGAAAGTGCGCGCTTCAAGCCATGGGAGATGCCGGTTTCTCAATTTGGCGGTGTCCACGTCGACATGCCGCAATTAGTCAGCGTTCTCTCGTTCCAGAGCGTCAAGGACTACGACGACTACATCGCACGTTTGAAGCAGATGCCGCGCTACTTCGACGAGAACATGATCCAGATGCGGAAAGGGATGGCGGAAGGTCTGATGCCTGCGCGAATACTGTTGGAGAAAGTTGTTACCCAATCCAACGGATTAGCCACCCAAACACCTGAACAGAGTCCGTTTGCACAACCATTCGCGAAGTTTCCATCGGGCATCAGTGAGGCGGATCAGAAGCGTTTACGAGAGGCTGGACTAGCTGCTATCCGTGATTCTGTTCTGCCGGCGTATGTGAAGTTTACGAAGTTTGTGCGCGACGAGTACGCGCCGAAAGGTCGTACGGAACCAGGCGTCTGGGCCCTACCCAATGGCGCAGAGCGCTATGCGTTCCTGGTAAAGCAGAACACGACGACCAACCTGACGCCCGAAGAAATCCATCAGATCGGCTTACAGCAGGTGCATGACATTGAAGCGCGGATGCTGAAGGTCGCGAATCAACTTGGGTTCAAAGACTTAAAGTCCCTCGATGCGGCGATCAAAAAGGATCCACAACTTCATTTCCAATCTCGCCAGGCGATCATCGACCTCTACAAAAAAGATACTGACCAGATGTACGCCAAGCTGCCTGATCTGTTCGGGCGCCTGCCAAAGGCTAAGGTCGAAATCATGCCAATCGAAGAATTCCGGGAAAAGGAATCTGCCACCCATTACATACAACCGGCGATCGACGGGTCGCGTCCTGGACACGTCATGGTGAATACGGGCGATTTTGCGAACCGAACGCGTCTCGATGTCGAGACGACGGCGTACCACGAAGGCGTGCCGGGGCACCACATGCAGATTGCGATCGCACAGGAACTGCCTCAACTGCCGCCGTTTCGGCAAAACGAGTATTACAACGCGTACATCGAGGGCTGGGCCTTGTATTCAGAGCGACTAGGGGAAGAGGTGGGATTCTTCCAAGACCCCTACAGCTACTTTGGCCACCTGCAGGATGACATGTTGCGGGCAATCCGATTGGTGGTTGATACAGGGTTTCACTACAAGCACTGGACGCGTCAACAAGTAGTGGATTTCTTCCACGATCACTCAACGATCGACGAAGTGGAAGTTCAGAGCGAGACCGACCGTTACATGGCGATTCCAGGACAAGCGTTGGGCTACAAGGTAGGTCAGCTTGAAATTCTAAAATTACGCGCTTACGCGAAAGATCAACTGGGCGACAAGTTCGACATTCGCGGCTTTCATGACGAGGTGTTGGGCGCAGGCGCGTTGCCCATGGACGTGCTGACCGATCGGATTCACGAGTGGGTAAGCGTGAAAAAGGCCAGCGCTGCGGCTGCAGCTCCAAGTAGCAGCGCGCACTGACTTTTGCGCACCTGAACTGGAGCGCGGGCCAAGAAAGCCTGCTCTCCCGTTTGTTGTTTGCATCAAATGTCTTATCATTACCGCTTCTGATGCCGAAGGACGATTCTGATTTTGAATTTCCGCAAGAACTAGATCGGCTAGCGAAGGTATACGCTCACATGACTGACGGCGAATTGCAAAAAGTCGCCGCAGACTTTCCCTGCCTTAGCGATCCTGCTCAAAAAGCTGTCACTGCGGAGTTGACACGGCGGGGGATGGACATTCCGGGTAACAAGATTGGCAATGCCCCCGAAGAAATTGTGCCTCCGCAGGCAGCAGAGAGAACTCCAGAGATCGAAACTCCTTCACCCGCGGATATTAGCGAAGCCGAATTTCAAAACCTCGTCACCCTTCGTAAGTTTCGCGACCTGCCGGAAGCCTTGCTGGCGAAGGGTAGCCTTGAATCATCCGGGATCGAATGTTATCTCGGAGACGACAACATGGTGAGGCTTGACTGGTTTATTTCGAATCTCATCGGCGGCGTGAAGCTTCGAGTGAGAGCTCAAGACATCGAGGCAGCGAACGAGGTCCTCAACCAGCCCATCCCTGAAGAGTTTGAAGTAGAAGGAGTGGGTGAATACCATCAGCCGCATTGTCCAGAATGCCGCTCGCTGGACGTCGCTTTCAACGAACTCAACAAGCCGGTGGCGTTTACCACGTTAATTCTGAGGGTACCGGTGCCACTCCATAGCAAAGGGTGGAAGTGTCATGCGTGTGGTAACACATGGGACGATTCGTTGAACGCCTGACGTCATTGTCCTCGCTATAATCCTTCCATGCCACAGATTGTCCGCCTGGTCTTATTGGTCCTTGTGCTGATGACTGTTGCTTTGCTCTCAGCTCTGACGGCCATGCGGTTTGCGATCCACGGCGGTGAAGTTGCTGTCCCAAAGCTCGTTGGTTTGACACCAGCAGAGGCGCAGCGCTCAGCAGAAGCAGCTGGCCTGCAACTCGTACTTGAGAGGCAGTATTACAGCGCCGACATTCCAGAAGGCCGGATCATGTCCCAGCTTCCAGCTCCCGAAGTGAAAGTGCGGAGAGGATGGCGCGTTCGGGTTGCTCAAAGTTTAGGGCAGCAGCGATCGGCGATTCCCGACGTGGTTGGGCAGAGTGAACGAGCCGCCGAGTTGAACATCCGCCGGCGTGGGTTGGAGATAGAAGCGGTTGCCCACACGGACCTGCCCGGAGCCTCTTCCGATCGTGTGATTGCGCAGAGTCCGCCGGCCAATGCGGTTGGCGTAGCCGCGCCGAGAATTAATCTTCTTGTCACAAACCTAGGGGATGCGCAGACATTCGTCATGCCTAGTTTCGTGGGTCAGCCGCTGGGGAGCGCCAGTCTCATCTTGCAAGACGCGGGTTTCCGGGTGGGCGACGTCGGGGTTGCGATCCCGATCACGAACTCGAATTCGATATCGCTCCCAACTCCGATCATGACATCACCACAAGCTACGCCCGCGAGTCTGATCGTTTCCCAAACTCCTGGGCCTGGACAAAGAGTACGGGCGGGATCAACCGTGAATTTCGAAGTGCAATAGGGCGTTTGTCGCCTCCGCCGTGCCACCGTTCGGTCGTCTCAGTTTTTCTGCAGGATAGCGGCGAAGAAACCCTCACATCGGTGGACCCCGGATATCGTGCGAAGATACTTGCCGGTGATAAGCGAGTCCGTGTCTTCAATAACGACATCCCCGACCTTCTGTAGCGTTCTGAGTTCGTCGCGACAATCGACAAGTTGGGCCGTGCCAAACTTTGCAAGCAGGCGTTCGACTACTAATTCGTTTTCTTCTGGTTCCAACGAACAGGTCGAATACAAAACCCTGCCACCTGATGTGACGCGATCAAAGGCAGCTTCAAGAATTTCGAACTGCCGAGCAGACAACTGAGTCAAATCCTCAGTCGTTAATCTCCACTTGATTTCTGGGTTGTGGGCAAGCGTGCCCGTTCCCGAACAAGGAACGTCGGCGAGAATACGATCGAATCGCTCGATGACCGGCAAATGACGCGCGTCAGCAGCGACGATGCTAACGTTACCCGCACCCGCTAAACGACGCAGCAGCGAGGCACGATGCGGATGAAGATCAACGGCAACCAATTCGGATTCCGGATTGCGGTTAGCGATTAGCCTCGTCTTTCCACCAGGAGCGGCGCAGCAGTCCAGTATCTTCCGTCCTGTTCCTACGAGCAAGGCAACGAGCTGAGACGCTTCGTCTTGAATCACTACGCGTCCAGATGCAAAAGCGCTCGTTGTCGTTACATCGCCGTGAACAACTTGCCGTGCATCCCGTAGCAGCGCTCCCGGATTCAACGCAATTCCCGCTCGCAGCAGTTCTGCCTCAGCATCGGGATCATAGAGGTGGATGGCTGTGGTCGGAATCGTTTGGTTGAAGTTACAAATGGCCCGGGTATGGTCGAACCCGAAATGCTTAATCCACCTTTCAACCAGCCAGAATGGATGGGCGGTGGCTACGCTCAGTGTTGTTGCGTCGTAAGGGTCGTTTTCGTTCGACAAGGCAGACAGTTTCTGTGCCTTACGCAGCAGAGCGTTCACGAATGGAGCAGCCGAGCTTTTACGAGCTCGTTTGGCAAGTTCAACACTTTCAAAAATTGCGGCGCGCGCAGGAATGCGTTCAAGGTAACGCATCTGGAACAATCCAAGTCGCAACGCTATGAGCACTTCAGGATCGAGGCGATTGAGGTTTTGAGACGAAACGGAAGCCAGTGTTGCGTCGAGAGCAGACTGCCAGCGCAAGACTCCCATTGTGAGTTGCGTGGCTAGGCCATGGTCTGTCGCTGAGAGTGTACGGAATTGTGCTGAGTGCAGGAGTTCGGATGCGTAAGCACCTTGCTGTCCGACGCGCATCAGAATGTCGAAAGTGGCAGCACGGGCGGCGGAGACGGGCATTCAGAAATCTCACGTTTCACGTATCGGCATTTAGTTTAATCGTACTGGTGAAGCTCGAGTTCGTAGAGGCGGGTGGGCAGCCACGCCGAGAGCTATTCGCCCAGCCGCTCGTCCGGTTTAGGTTGATATCCGTGGATGAACGCGGTTGCTGGCATGCGTTTTTTGCCTTCGACCTGTAATTCAAGTATTTCCAGCAGAGTGGACGATCCGCAACTCACGAAGAGATTTCCCATGTAGATGGCAAGAGAGCGCGGGCTGCTTGCCGAGAAATCGGCGTCCGTATCTATCGCCCGTGCAGAACGAATGAAAAGGGTCTTGCCTCGGAAAGTGGTGAATGCGCCAGGCCAAGGCTGAAATCCACGCAGCCGATTGGCGATTTCGCCAGCCGTGAGATTGAAATCGATGACGCCATCCTCTTTTTTCAGAATGGGCGCAAGCGTCGCCTGGGAGTCGTCCTGCTTTCGGGCGGCGATTGTGCCGGCGGCAAGTCCGTTCAGAGTTTCCACCATCAGGTCGGCTCCAATCGAAGCGAGCCGTGGCGCTAGAGTTTCCGCTGTATCGTCCGGCGCGATGGGCATTTCCCTCTGCATGAGAATGTCTCCTGTGTCGAGTCCTGCGTCGATTCGCATAGTCGTTACGCCGCTTATCGTTTCACCTCGCGCAATCGCCCACTGGATCGGGGCGGCCCCGCGATACTTGGGTAGCAGAGATCCATGCAGGTTGATGTTCCGGAAACGCGGGAGTTCGATCATCCATTGCGGGATAATGCGGCCATATCCCACAACAATGATAGCGTCGGGCGCGATGGCAGATAATTGCTGACGAAACTCTTCGTTGTTCTTAATCCTGTCAGGCTGAACGATTGGAATGCTGAGCCGCTGCGCCGATTGTTTTACGGGAGATATTGAGATATCCATGCCGCGGCCGCTCGGTTTGTCCGGCTGCGTGACGACCAGTGGGATCCGGAAGCCCACGTCCACCAGCCTTTCCAGAGTGGGCACGGCAAAGCGAGGAGTGCCTGCGAAGACTAGATTCATAGTTGCTGGTAACTGGTGGCGTGTATCTCGCTGCTGATTGTTTACCACTCGCCGGCTTTTACGAGTTTCTTGATCTTACGCTTCATCAGGTCGCGCTTCAGAGCGCTGATGTGGCTGATGTAGAGCTTTCCGTTGAGGTGATCGGTCTCGTGAAGAAAGGCGCGTGCCAGCAGCTCCTCGCCAGTTTTTTCAAACCATTTACCGTGTATATCCTGCGCACGAATCGTTACTTTCTTGCCGCGCGTCACCTGTTCGCGGAACTCTGGAATGGAGAGACAACCTTCGCCTCCAGTCTGACGGCCCTCGACATGAATGATCTCCGGATTCGCGAGAACGAGTTTGGCGTCGGGGTCTTCTTTAAAAGTGACGTCGATGACTGCAAGACACTTCGATATCCCGATTTGTGGTGCTGCGAGTCCTACTCCGTGCGCCGCGTACATCGATTCGAACATGTCATCGACCAACTTCTTGAGTTCGTGATCGAAAGCTGTGACCGGAGCTGCAGATTTTTCCAGAACGGGATTTCCGTATTTGACGATCGGATAAATCATTCTTGAATCGCTAATTGCTAGTAGTCCTTTAATTGTTGTAGGTAGCCTTGATAATTTCGGAGCGTTTCTCCAAGCGAATCACCACCAAATTTATCGAGTGCACAACGAGCAACGGTCAGTGCCACCATTGCCTCGCCTGCGACGCCCCCTGCGGGGACTACGCAAACATCCGATCGCTCGTATGCCGCCTTCACGGGTTCGCGTGATTCAAAATCGACCGATTGGAGTGGCCGCCGGAGCGTCGAGATTGGTTTCAAGTAGCCGCGGACGCGTATCTCCTGGCCGTTTGATACACCGCCCTCAATGCCACCAGCGTTGTTCCGGGCACGTGTGAAGCCAGCGAACTCAGCCGATTTCGAGTACCCGATCTCATCGTGGACAGATGAGCCTGGTGAGGATGCTGCAGTGATGCCGCTTCCGATCTCAACTGCCTTCACCGCCTGCAGTGACATGACAGCAGAGGCGAGCATAGCGTCCAGCCGCTCATCCCATTGGACGTAACTACCGAGCCCTGGCGGTACGCCATGGGCGACAACCTCGAAGATGCCTCCAACCGTGTCGCCGGTCCGTAGAACTTTGTCTACTTCTTCCTTCATGCGTTGTTCGGTCGAAGCGTCGGCACAGTTGAGGAGAATCTCAGACTTCGCAGCGAGTGGTTGAATGCGCTTCCACGGCACCTCGCTATCGATGCTGGCGGCTCCGACGGAGATAACATGGCTGAGGACTTCAATCCCAATCTGCCGAAGAAACAATTTCGCGAGACCCCCGATTGCTACTCGCGCCGCGGACTCACGCGCTGAGGATCTTTCCAGCACGTAACGAGCTTCTGGGAAATTGAACTTGAGAGCTCCGGCAAGGTCCGCATGCCCCGGCCGTGGCGAGGCGACCCGCTTGTGTTTGGAGGGATCTCCTCCTTCCACCGGAAGGGCCTCTTTCCAATTTTCCCAATCTCTATTTTCAAGAAGAACTGCGATAGGAGAGCCGATGGTCTTGGCGTGACGAACTCCGGAGAGAATATGGGCGGTGTCGGTTTCAATCTTCATGCGGCCGCCACGTCCATATCCCTGTTGACGCCGCCACAGCTCCCGGTCTAAAAAGCTTTGTTCGACGGGGATGCCTGCAGGCAGTCCAGAAATGAAGGCGACGAGCGCTTCGCCATGCGATTCCCCAGAAGTGAAGTAGCGCAACATGAATTTGGGATTGTAATTGATGCGCGGTGCGACGTGCCCGCACCCAGCCGCGCATACCGAACGAATCGGAGTGGACAGTGGACGGGCCGTTGGAAGTGCGCGAGTTGTACCAGGAATACGGGCACATCGGGTGGAAAAGGCCAAATATTTGGGTTTTTGGCTGGCGCAGAGCTAGCCGAACCCTATAGAATCGTTAAAATACCTTGAATTAACGTTTTTCTTGCGCCGCTCGTCAGAGATTGAAAGTCGTCTTACTTCTGGCTGCGGAGGACTCATTTTGAAAGATCAAACTTCCCCCAACCTTCGGGCAGGCTCTGCCCGCATCCGTTGCATAGTTGCGGACGACCACGCCTTGCTGCGGCAAGGCGTTCGACGTCTATTGGAAGACGAATCCGACCTCGAGGTAGTAGCGGAAGCCGCGAATGCGTCCGACGCCCTCAAACTAGTTTTAGAACATCGGCCCGACCTACTTCTGATGGATGTTGGCATGCCCGGCCCCTCGTCCTTCGAGGCTGCGCGCATCATCGATGAGAAGTGTCCTAAAACTCGCGTGATTTTCTTAACCATGCATGAGGACCAGGAGTACGTGATCCAGGGACTCCAAGCGGGCGCAGCCGGATACCTGCTGAAAGACACCCCCTCTGAGCATTTGATCGCTTCGCTCCGCGAGGTGCATGCCGGGGGTCGATGTGTCAGCCCAGAACTTCTTGGCCCTTGGGCAGATGGAACACAAGTGGCGAGCACTTTGCGGACCGCAGTGCTTACTCCGCGGGAGCGCGAGATCATGAAGCTGTTGGCCGAAGGAAACACCGCCCGCAAGGTGGCGTCGCTTCTAGGATTAAGCGTGAAAACGGTCGAAGCGCACAAGTTCAACCTCATGCGCAAGCTGGATATTCATAACAAAGCTCAGCTTGTGACCCGAGCGATCCAGAAGAAAATCGTAAACCTGCCGTTCGCAATGTAGAAACGGGCTTTAGGCGCGCACGGTTTCGTCCGATGACTGTTCCTCTAAGCAGCTAGCTCCGCGAGACCAGCCAAGCTATTCACTTCTAGATCGGGTTTACCCTTCGCTGCGCGTGCTGCGCCGGCGTTCGGTCGCGGCGAGGGTCGATTCACCCACACCGTTGCAATCCTTAAAGACTGGGCAGGAATTACATCATGGTAGATGCTTTGCCCAACGTGCAAGACCTCATCATTTCGCAGTCCCAATCTCTGGAGCGCTAATCGAAAATTGTTGTGCGAGGGCTTATAGCTGCGCGCCTGCTGCGCGGTTACTGCGCCCGCGAACGACACTCCTAAATGCTTTCGCGTGGCAGCGAACATGTCGTCGTCAATATTCGAGATAACGAAGAGTCTGTATCGCGTTGCGAGTTTTTGAAGTGCTGAGATAGTGTCCGGGAAGGGCTTCCAGGACGCGACGGAATTGGGTAGCGAACGCATTTCGTTCTCGGTAGGCGTGAAATGCAAACGCTTACCGAACTCTTGAACCACAGATCGAAGCACCTCGCGATAGGGCCGATACTCGCCTTCTTCCGCCGCAACTTCGAATTCAGCGTAGAGCTCGAGCAGTTGAGAGTCGCTCATGCTTTTACCGTGCGCGTCGAGGATTGGCTTCATAGCAGCGAAAATTCCCGACTCCCAATCGATGAGTGTGCCGTAGCAATCGAACGTCAGAGCTTGAAAGCGTGAAAAATCCAGCATGAATATGGGCGTTGCCTAGACATTCGCGATACGAAGCAAAACCCCGACGACACCGTCGCCGGGGTTGAGGACGTGCTCCCGAAAATTAGCGCGGTATTTCGAGAGGAGCACTTAACTTGAAAGTGACAGCTGACTCGGCGCCGAATGAGACGTCGCGGTTCCCCGTAAGACCAGCGCCGGCCGTTCCTGCGCCACCGCCGACAAGCGCGCCGATTGCCGCGCCCTTGCCACCGCCCGCGATTCCTCCGATCAGCGCACCAGCGCCCGCCCCGCCGCCAATCATCGTGGCTGTGCGCTTTCCTTTGCCCTTCTGTCCCGATGAAACCGTCGACGTCTGAATCGTTCTCTGGGCCCCCTTCACTGTGATGGTGTCCAGCCGTAGTGTAAGCAGTGACTCTCCCTTGAAGCGGCCCGCGGACTTCGCCGACACGACCGTTCCGGAGACGGAAGAGCCAGCCGGAATCACGGTTGCTCCGCCCGCCTCGACAGGATTCACTAACGTTCCGGTGAACGATTGACCATCCTGCGAAGTCTTCGAACTGAGAGTCTCTCCCAGACGAACCGTTAGCGCGGTTCCTGCGGGAACAACGGCTGGCTTAACGGGCTCTGGAGCCTTCACCTCGGGCGCTGGCGCAGTGGCAGGAGCAGTATTCGCTGCTGGACCGGGAGAAGTCGTAGTTCCCCCTGCGCCGGCGTTATCAGCCGATTGCTGATTGTTCATATCGTTCCCGCTGCTGGCGGGAGGTTTGCTGGTGCATCCGATCACCGCAAACGCGAGATAGAGAGTGAGGGTGAGTACGACCAGGCGAGACCGCATGATTTCCTCCATCCGGGAAAATGTATCGGAACTAGCGTCAATGCGCAATGTAGATAGGATCCGGCTGCTATCGCGAGATTGTTTAGATAAACGATAAACAACGCGCAACTCTTTATGAAATTCGCATCGGACCCATCGAACTCACGCACGTTTAGCCTCCAGCTCTGCCCATCGCGCATAAAGAGCGTCGACTTCGCGTTGAGCGTCTTCGAGCGCGGAGTGGGCGGCGACCAGTTCAGCCGCATTGCTGACGATTGCGGGATCTTCAAGAGCTGCGCGTTTGGATTGCAGCAATTCCTCCGCTTCGGCAACTCGCTCTTCGATGGCGGCATACTCCCTGGATTCAAGATACGAGAGTTTTTTCTTCTGGGGAGAAGTTGCTCCCTGGTTCTGGGTCTTTACGGAGCTAATATTTGAAGTTGAGGCGGTCCTCTTGCGCACCCCACTTTGCCATTCTTCCCACTGACGGTAGTCGGCGAAGCGGGCTGCGCCTCCTTCGCCGTCAAGACCAAGCACGACCGTTGAGACGCGATCCAATAGATATCGGTCATGGGTCACCAGCACGAGTGCTCCACGATATTCGAGCAATGTTTCTTCGAGGATTTCGAGCGTGGGTATATCGAGGTCATTGGTTGGTTCGTCAAGCAAAAGCACGTCGGCCGGTTGCAGCATGAGTTGAGCGATAAGGACGCGGGCGCGTTCGCCGCCTGACAGCCGGGTCACGGGTTGATTCAACTGTTCGCTGGTGAAAAGGAAGCGTGCCGCCCAAGATGCGACGTGAACCACGCGATCCTGGTAGATGACAGAATCGCTATCAGGTGCCAAGGCTCGTCGGAGAGTGAGTGCAGGGTTGATCTGTCGATTCTGATTGAAGTGGACAACGCGTAGCCGGTCGGCGGTTCGAATTTCTCCTTGGGTCGGTTTTAGCTCGCCTCGAAGCAAACGTAGCAGTGTCGTCTTTCCGCTTCCATTGGGCCCCACCAAACCAACACGCATTCCTGCCGTAACGGCAAAGTCGAGGCCGCTGAACAGCATTCGATCGCCAAAGGAGTAACCCAACTGCTCGACCTCGATGAGCCGCTTTGTTTTTCGATCGGTACTGGAAAAATCAATCTGTGCAGTTGCGGTGCGCGTTCGAGAGCTCAGATCCGCTAGTTCGGTAATCAGTTCGGCGGCCTTATCAATGCGCGCTTTCGATTTTGATGTCCGCGCCTTCGGCCCGCGTCGTAACCATTCGATCTCATTGTGAACCCGATTCTCAAGGGCTTCCTGATGTTTAGCTTGCGCATGCAGGAATTCTTCCTTCTTTTCCAGGAACTTGCTGTAGTTCCCATCTACGCGCAATACGCCGTCGGGATAGGCGCGATTGAGTTCCGCCATCGAAGTCGCGACGTTTTCCAGAAAATAACGATCGTGGCTTACGACAACGCAGGCAAACCCTGCATTTGCGAGAACGGTCTCAAGCCACTCGATTCCCGCGAGATCCAGATGATTGGTGGGCTCATCAAGCAGCAGAACATCCGGGCCCTCGACCAGTGCCTCGACGATTGCCAAGCGCTTTCGCCACCCGCCTGAGAGGGCGCTGGCCTCGGCGGTGAAATCTTCGAATCCTGCGCGTCCCAAAATCTCGAAGGTGCGCGACTCATCATCATCACCGCTCATCGCCGACTGTTTGACCGACTTTGCAACGACCGACTGAACTGTTTCGCCCTCGGCGAACTGCGAGTCTTGGAGAACCGTGCTCATCCGCGCGCGTTTTCGGACAGCAACACCTCCAGTATCAGGGTTGGTTTCACCGGCGAGAATGCGGAGTAGGGTCGTTTTCCCTGAGCCATTGGGCCCAATCAGTCCTATTCGGTCCCCTTCCGACACCGTGAAGGAGACGTTTTGAAACAATGGGTTGGCGCCATATGCCTTTGATAATCCCTGCGCATTGAGAATGGGTGGCAAGCGTTCTGGTGGCTCCCGAAACGGTCTTATGTCAGAATACCAGCCGCGAAAACGAGGCGTTGCGGACACGTGGACCCTTCTGGCTTGTCGCGCATCGAACATCTATGGCAAATGAGCAGACAGCGGTATTTGGTGGAGGCTGTTTCTGGTGTATCGAAGCGGTTTTCAATCGGCTCGAAGGAGTAAAGATCGCCGAATCCGGGTACATGGGCGGACATGTCGACAACCCTACGTATCGCCAAGTCTGTGGCGGAGACACCGGTCACGTGGAAGTTGTGCGCGTGATCTATGACCCAGCACAAGTGAGTTTCAGCGATTTGCTGGACGTGTTTTTTACCGTCCATGATCCGACGACGTTGAATCGGCAGGGAAACGACGCAGGCGAACAGTACCGCTCCGTAATCTTCTACACGTCAGATGAGCAGCGAGAACAAGCTGAGGCAAAAATCGCAGAACTTAACGCAACGAAGGCGTACCCGGAGCCGGTCGTGACGGCGGTTGAGCCGGCCTCCGGGTTTTATGTCGCCGAGGACTATCACCAGCTCTACTACGATAACAATCGGACGCAGCCATATTGTCAGTTCGTAATTTCACCGAAGATACAGAAGTTCGAAAAGAAATTTGCGCAAAGGATGAGAGCGTAGGGAAGAGTAACGTCACTCGCGAGGCCGGGCTTCGATCCCTTTCGTTTTTCTAACTCACAGCTCTTGTCGTGTGTCACTCGCATGCCGGTTAGACGGCTTTCCTCCGGTAAACCATCATTGTTTTGACTTCATCCAACTAGCTGACTAGACACCGATCTGGAGACAGGTACCTTCATCGGCGACGGTTTGCGAGTTACGAGGAGAACATCGTGGGAAATCCATTCGTTCATGTTGAGCTGAATACGCCCGATCCGAAAAAGGCGAAGGAGTTCTATTCGAAACTCTTTCAATGGCAACTGGATGACGTCGAAAATAAAGAGGTGCCGGGTGGAGTCTATACCATTATTAAAGTGGGAGAAGGCACCGGCGGCGGCATCATGAAACAGGTTCCGAACGGCCCGTCAGGTTGGCTGGCTTATGTATTGGTGGACGACATCCGTGCAGCAACGAAGAAGGCGCAATCCTTAGGAGCGGAAGTGATGAAGGACGTCACAGAAGTCATGGGGATGGGATGGCTCAGCCTCATTGAAGACCCCACGGGTTCGATTCTGGGGCTATGGCAACCCAAGTCAAAATGACGGCCGCGGCCGTGAGTATGTCTTAAGGTTTTGTCTGAGTGGGGCTGACGGTTGTGTTCTCACGTCCGAAAGCGAATCGCAATAGCCACTCACTTGCCACGTCGCGTCCGTTAACGTGAGGAGGCGTGAACTTCCATTGGTGGGCCGCTTCTGATGCTAGCCGGGCAAAATACTTGCTGGGTCCCGGCGACTCGAAGCTCACGTCGGTCACGTTGCCAGTGTCGTCGACTTCGACTTTAACGGACACTCGAACTTTCCCGCTGATCGTGTTGCGCGCGGATTGCGGAACGTTCGGCAAGACCTCGTGCGCGACCGCTCCGTGCGAGGCATCCGCGACTTTCTCTGCAGGAGGTTGAGTCGCGGGTTTCGCTTTTTGCGGCGGATTCTCAGGGGCCGTCTCGGGCTGAGGTTCAGGCAATGCCCGTGGAGTTTGTTTCTGAGGAACCTGTTGAGTGATTGTCTGAGACGTCGGCGGGGTCTCTGCGCTCTGCGGATTTCTTGATGAAAGTTTGCTCCAGCCCAGAATTGCCAACAGGACCAGTGCCGCCAAGGCAACAATCAAAATTCCACGACGAGAACCTGATTCGCGCGGCGGGGTTGCGACTACCGATCTTGTTGTCGCCGCCGCGGGATCAAGGAGCGTTTGTATCTCATCAACCGTTGGCCGGCGAGATGGGTCTCGATGCAGGCAGCGCTTGGCAATTTCACGGAAAGGTTCCGGAAGTTTCTCCCGGAACAAAGGCTCGCCGTGTGCTGTCTCCTCCCACGCGGTGCGACGCTGGGTGAGGACCTCAACTAGCGTCGCGCCGAGTGACCACACGTCCGCCGTTTTTGAAACTCCCGCTCGTTCCCCTTCAGGAAGATCGGGGGATGCGAGACTTGGATCGACTGGCTGTCCGGTGGCGCTGGCCGTATCGCTCGAGAGCTTGATCTGCTCCCCGATAGCCATGATGTTCGAAGGTGCAATGTGGCCGTGGGCGAAACCATTCTTGTGGAGGTAGCCCAGCGCATCCAGGACCGGTCGCAGCATGTCGCTTGTCTCGCGCGCAGTGAGAGCTCGCTGTGGAAGAATCTGCGAAAGGTTTTCGTCCGCGCGTTCGGTGACCACATACAGAAAGGGTGAGTTGCCGAGCTGGCAGCGTCCTGCACCCAGAATCCGAACGAGATCCGTGTGATTGAGTTTCTTGCCCAACTCCCAGCGCGCGATCTGGGCCTCTGCGGTGGCGGGGATTGCGGGAACAAATTTCAGAGCGACAGGCTGTGGCTCGCCGCCTCGTTCGGCAAGAAAAACGGCGCTATGATCCGACCCGCCAAGATATTGGCGCAATCGGTATTCGCCGCCGATGATTTCCCCGTGCCATTGTTCCCAGGCCTCGGCCATCTCATCCTCCGCCTGTCTTGAAGTAGTGGCTATTGTAAGCGAGTGGGCGCATCTCGTGGTTATGTCGAAAGGGCAAATTTGTGTTACTTGGCCGTAATTCGATCCACGAACATTTGAGTGAAACGGTCGGCATCCACGTCGTATTGGACGGAAATCTTGGCCGCGCCCTCGCCTCCCTCCCAAATCTTTTCCGCGCCCAAAGACGTGCCATAGTCGGGACCGTGAGTGATGTCCACGTCCACAAAGAGGTCCTTAGCTTTTACAAGTGACGGGTCGACTAGACTGGCTACGGTCAGTTGGTCGTACATCTGGGCATGCATGTCGGGATGCTTCGCGACCCAGGGTCCCATCGTTTCCTTCAGTAGGCGCGTAACAGGCGTATCAACGGCGATGATTTTCTCGTACGCCGCCTTCGAAAAATCCGTTTTACTCGTCACGTTTAAAGGCGTCAGAACAATAGGTATCCCGGATCGGATGACGACCTGCGCAGCTTCCGGATCAACCCAGAAATTGAATTCTGCGTTGGGGGTGACATTGCCGCCCCCGTCGGGCAACTTCGCGATCGCGCCGCCCATGATTACGATCTTCTTCACCTTCTTCGCAAATCCCGACTCCTGCCGGATCGCGGTCGCAACATTTGTGAGCGGGCCAATGGCAATGATGGTGATCTCGTTCGGATTTTCTTCCACCGCGCGTACGAGGAAACTTACCGCGCTCTCCGATTCTTCCTTTCTCTTCGCGAATCCTCCGGGCGGAGTTGGCGGCGCTTCGTCCGACCACCACTTGCCATGCACCTTGGTTGCAAATTCGGATTTTTCATGTAGCCAAGGCCGGTTGAAACCGCGATAAACGGGGATGTCCGTACGTCCCGCGATCTCGAGTACGCGAAGGGCATCAGCCGTTGCTCGTTGCACCGTGGCATTCCCTGCAACCGTAGTCACTCCAAGAATCTTCAACTCTGGAGATCTCAGCGCGAAAATCAGAGCCGTAGCGTCGTCCTGCGGAGGGCTCGCGAAATCAGTATCGAAGATCACCTTCTGCGCCAATCCGGGAGTTGCCGAAGAACTCTGGGCATTCGCTGCCGGAGACGAAAAACTGAACGGTGTCACTAGAAACAATAAAAGAATGCTCTTAGCTGCAGATGCAACGATTTGGCCCAAAGTTCACCCCTTATGACCTACGAATCTAGAGTGGAATTCTTTCGGAAGCCTGTATAGCGGTGTGCAACTGCTGCAGTCAAGTGCGGGCTGTGTAGTGCGAGGGAATTAGACGATACCCGGGCGCAGACGCTGCGATCAAAGCAGGGTGCAACTCGAATTCAATTAGCAATTAGCAGCTTTATCGGCGCCGTCGTATATTCCGGTAGCGGCGATTCGAGCCCGGAAGGCGAGACTCAAGGTCCGTCGCTGTTGCGCTCGGCGAAGATATGTATCAAGCGGACAATCCGGCCGATCTCCTGAAGAATAAACGTGGAGTTCCCGGCTCGCGCATCAGTTGGACCAACGTTGGCTCAACAGTTTTCTTGCTGGGCGTCACCAGCCTGCTCACTGATATTTCTTCAGAAATGGTGAGCGCCACGTTGCCGTTGTATCTGTTGGTGGCATTGCGCTTTTCACCTTTCCAGGTGGGGGTAGTTGACGGTCTCTATCAAGGGGCGGCCGTCCTGGTTAGAGTCGCGAGCGGGTTGATTTCCGACCGCTGGCGAAGACCTAAACAAGTCGCCGCTGCCGGATACGGTCTATCGGCGATTTGCAAGCTTGGATTTTTGATTGCAGGCAGTAGTTGGACCGGAATCTCCAGCGTGATCCTGCTGGATCGCATCGGCAAAGGTATCCGCACGGCCCCCCGCGACGCCATGATTGCAGCGAGCAGTCAGCGTCATCAATTGGGAACCGCGTTTGGCGTGCATCGCGCAATGGACACGGCGGGCGCCATGCTCGGCCCACTTTTGGCAGTCGGCATTTTAAGTGTCGCCCCCCAAGCATACGATGCCATCTTCGTGGTGAGTCTTTGCGTGGCCTTGATCGGTCTGGCTGTGATTGTCCTCTTTATCGACAATCCTTCAGATGAGGCGGTTGTCAGTGTAGGCGACACCGCGGCCATTGAGTCACCAGCCAATCAGGGTCGTGTGTCGCTCCACAGCATGGGAAGATTGCTATGGCAACCGGAGTTTCGCACTCTGGTCATTGCTGGGAGTGCCCTCGCACTAGTCACCGTGAGCGATGGTCTGCTGTACCTGGCCCTTCAGCAACGCATGACAATTGCTAACGGCTTTTTTCCCCTTTTGTACGTAATCACGGCCTTGATGTTTATGATTCTCGCGATCCCGGTGGGCCAACTGGCGGACCGCATCGGCCTTAAGTCGGTTTTTCTTCTAGGCTACGTAATGCTGGCTGGCGCCTACGGCGTACTCCTGCTCCCCAAGATGAATTATCCCGTGGCAGTGCTCATGCTAACTTTGTTAGGGGCGTACTACGCTGCGACGGATGGTGTGTTCATGGCATTGGCAAGTCGCGTATTGCCTGGCCATCTGCGTGCCACAGGCCTGGCATTGTTAACCACTGGTATCGGTTTGGCCCGTCTGCTCGCTTCGACCCTGTATGGGATCGTTTGGGGTTGGCTAGGCGTTCAGCGAGCGTTGATGCTTTTCATTTGTGGCTTGATTGCCGTTTTACTGATTGCTTGGCGAATCGTCCAGAAAGTAGAGGAAAGCTGAGCAAACGATGGCAACTCCTTTCAACGTGAAGAAGCTGATTTTCTCGCTGATTACGTTGCTGTGTGTTGTGATCGCGGTGCTTTACACGTTGTTCTCCGCCCGCTCGCGTGGCCCGGAGCACTCAAATCTTTCATCACCTCCGGCAGGCCAATCGTCGTCGGCCACGGCGGGTAAGTCCCCTTCGGATGCAGGAACTCAATCCCTAAACGATGTACCGCGCCAAACTCATCAAAAGACACCCTCGGATTTATCCACCGGCGGCACCGCATCGGCGACGGCATCGAAGGTGGGCTCTCCGTCCGGTACTCAAGCCGAGGCGAGGCAAGAGGGCAAATTACACGCGGTACCGCGCTTAGTGGCGATAAATCTGCGCGACTCGCCTGACTTGGGCAAGGTCGAATTTGCCCCGCTCGATGCAGTCGATGAGCAGAAGACTCCGACGGACCTGCACTGCGAGAGAGTTTATTTCGCGGCCAACAAAGGAATCTGTTTAAGTCGGCAGATTAAGATGCTGAGTGCGCAGACCGTCGCTACCTTGGTGGATGCGAATTTTCAGCCGATCACCACTTTCCGCACGGATGGCATTCCGACGCGCGCACGTATCTCGCCCGACGGTCGCTTCGCTGCCTTCACGGTTTTCGTAACCGGCCACTCCTACACCGACGTCCAAATGTCCACCGCCACTCTTTTGCTGAATATCGAAGAGGGAAAGATCATCGCCAACCTTGAGGAATTCAAGGTGTTCAAAGACGGCAACGAGGTCAAAGCTCTCGATTTCAACTATTGGGGCGTCACCTTTCAACGAGACAGCAACTTTTTCTATGCGACGTTGCGCACGGGCGGAACGGACTATCTCGTCCACGGGGATATCAAAGCAAAGACGGTGACTGTGATTTACCAAAACGTCGACTGCCCCTCGCTGTCACCCGACGAGACGCGCATCGCCTTCAAGAAGATGCTTTCGCGCAACAACTGGCGTTTGAGTGTTCTTGATTTGAAGACGTTGCAGGAAACGCCGCTAGCAGAAACCAGAATCGTGGACGATCAAGCAGAATGGCTGGACAATCACCGCGTGCTGTACTCTTTGCCCGCGTCTCCGCCGTGGATGGACGTTATGGTGGTGTCTTCGGACGGCTCTGGCGAGCCAAAAATCTTTGCCAAGGGTGTAACGTCACCCGCCGTCGTGCGATAACAGCCGCTGCTCCGCCCCGTCAATCAGCTATCTTTGCCGATGGTTGGCGATTGCTTGTATTTGGGAAGCGGGCCGGAAGGCAGCTCAATCTCGTTCGAAACTTAATTGGTATCTGGCGGAGAGGGGGGGATTCGAACCCCCGGTACAGCTTTTGACCGTACAACGGTTTAGCAAACCGCCGCCTTCAGCCACTCGGCCACCTCTCCGACTTGTTTTAGAGCAACGACCTAGGAAGGATTGCTCTCACTGCCTGCGGCCCGCGATCGCGGCCCGTTTTCTAAGGCCCTGCTGAGTTCTTCCATTGCGGCCAGAACCTGCGGGTCTTGGACCTTTGCGTACCGGTCTCTGGTAATCGTAACACGACTATGCCGCAGAATTTTCATCACGATCACATCGGACGCGCTTAGGGCGCCGGAGTGCCGAAACGCATTCGCTTGAATAGTATTTCCAACCTCGATGTTGCTCCCACCATCGCAGCCCAACTCGGGTTTGAAATGAAAACCGCCAAAGGTCACGCAATCGAGCAGATTGTGAAAGCAAACGTTGATCACTGACCGGGAGCGAATCGCTGTCAAAAGCAGCGCAAGGCACGAATCATGAAGCCCTAGTACGTTGCGACGACTTTTACTGTGCCTGCGAGCCCCGCGGGAAGAAAGACTGTCTCCTCGGACGCATTAAAATCCTCCCACTGCTTTCCATTTACCGTTACCGACTTCATCGGTAGCTGCCCGGGTGTACGTAAGCGCAATTTCGTCGCTGCATCGAAAGGCTTGGATGGCAGCTCGACAGTCGCCGCGATCTTGCCCTGGCTCAGCGAGGACGTGACCGAAAACCCAACTTTTCCCCATCGTGTTGGCGCGGCTGAGATGGAGATATTCTTGCCATTTTTCAACCACTCCCGTGGTGCTGCTTTTCCTAACCACATCGTTTCCGACATCGGATCTTCGAACACCAAGCTCCATCGCGTCATCAATGCAACGACTAACTGTGCGGGTGTGCAATAAGGCGCTGCAGGATTGTCCGTGAAGACAGGACGGGTTTCCGGCGCAGTCCATGTACCGCGCGTGTACTGATGCGCCATAACCGCATACATCAGCAACAATGCCTCGCGGATCGAGTCGTGCTGTATCAACCCGTAACCGCTTCCATACGCTAGAAACCCTGCGAGGATTCCAGTCTTGTACCCGTAAACGGTGGGCACACCCAAGAGCGTGTCATGATGTTTCGAACGATAACGCACGATCGACTCCACCTGCTCTTTCGTCAGAATTCCGGAATACATCATCTCCATGTATGCCCTGTAAGACCGAAACTGCGGATCCGTTTCATCTCTTGGAACCGCGACGTGAAATGGTTCCGTCACGCCCGCGATCGAAGGCAAAATTGTTTCGCCGTTCACTTTTAACAGTGACCGCGAGATGGCATTTTGAATGTCCGCCTGTAACTCCTTCGACTCTCGGATAAGGCGCTCACCCCAGGCGACGAGATCAGCATTTTTTCTTTGCTTTCCAGCTCGCACCCAGACGTTTCCTAAATCTTTGAATCCCCGCGCTGCTTCTGCGCTGTTTGAAAAGTAAGGTTGCATGTACCGAGGAGGATCAGCGTCCAACGAAGCATCAGCTTCGCTCCAGCCCGCTAACATTCCGTAAGCCTGACTGCTGGTTGGAAGCTGCTTAGCTTTCTCGCGGAGCCCTAGCAAGAGCTTGGTTATTCCGTCGAGACGAGTTCTTTGTTTGATCAAAATAGCTGGATCGCCGCCGTAGTTTACGAATTGCGCGGCAACCGTCAGCATTCGGCCATATTGACCGGTTTCAGGTCCGCGATAGAGGATCGAACCGTCATCCCTCACAAACTTGCCAAAGTAGTTGTCGATATACCGGCCCGCGATATCGATCAGTCCCCATTCAAGCATTGCCGTCGTATCGACGTTGAACGTGTCAGGAAACCCATCATGCTCGCTTCCGGCATAGTCTTTATCGACCGCGCCATATTTCGGAAAGTCTTGCACGCGAGTTATTACTTCACGGACGAGTCCAAAACGCGCCATGTTTGCGACACGGTCGTCCGGTACGTCGATCTTCATGGCAGGCGCTAACTTTTTCTGCCATCCGTTACTCAATCCGACAAGGTCGCTGTAGAAGATTCTTGGATCGTATTCTGTGCGTGGTGGAAATGGATGATACGAGTCGATGTATTTTGCCCACTTCACCGATCCGTTCTCGATGTGAACAATGCGGTACCAGACGGGCTGAACGCGATCGTTACCGTTCGAGATTCGCAGCGGAGCGAACGTGATCATCTCCGTCCACCTGCCCTCAGGCTCGGGATAAACGAAACGCAAGACTGGCAGGTAGCCGCCTACCAGCCCGTCCAGGACCTGACCCTGATCTCGGATTTTGCTGATAGCTGGGTCGTAGGGAGCTGGATCGAAATTCGGGCTTCGCCCGCCATATCCAAATCCCACCTTGTCCATGGTCTCATCCGTTCCAACGAAGCTGTAAGTCGGCATCTTTCGAATCGGCGGAAAGACCGCGGCAACTTCGGCATAGTCCGGATCACCCGGCTTCGACAGAATCTGGTCACCGAGTAGATCTGTAGGACTGTCCTTAAACTCCTCTAAGGTGTGTCCGAGATAAAGCGTTTTGGGATCAGTGGACGTTGGTTCGGCCGACTTGGGCAAGTCGAGCTTTACACCAGTTAAGTCGACTACCAGGAGATGCCCCAAACGCTCGCTGAAGTCTTCCAGAATTGCTGCTCTTGACCGTGCGGACGGATCTCCGATGATTGCCATGAGGGACCACTTCCCGAGTTGATCGCCGACCCGCACCGTCTTTACCTGGCCATCAATGGATATCTCCGCGCTTGAGTCGCTCAGAAAGCGCCTCACTCTCACTTGCGACCCAGCTGGGGCCTCTGCATAGACGTTTCCGCACGCAACAGAAACCACCATCGCAATTACGCTAATCAGCCGAGACTTGGTGTTCGTCAATGTCATCTCCTCGATCTTCGGTGGAATTCCCTCTCGAACGCCTGCCATTCTACAAAGCGTTTGGAATAGGGATTCTGCGCATCGGTTTTTTCGCTGACGTTTAACAACTCGCGCCGGGAAGCAAGGGTTATAATTTTCGCTCAAGTGACAAGTAGTGCGAACTCGCGCAGCAGCTTTCGGCCAGACATCGAAGGATTGCGCGGGCTCGCCGTCCTGCTGGTAGTTCTTTTTCACTCCCGAGTCCCCGGTTTTGATGGTGGCTTTGTCGGCGTCGACATTTTTTTTGCACTCTCTGGCTACCTCATCACAGGTCTTATCGTTGCCGAGGTTGAACAAACTGGAACTTTCAGCTTCCGCAACTTCTATGCTCGAAGAGTGCGCCGTCTACTGCCGGCCTCCGGCTTGGCGGTCGTGGGCATTCTGCTGTTCGGGTTCTTTATCTATTCGCCGCTTGAAATGGCTTCGTACGCCAAGTGGGCGATCTACACGTCTCTATACATCAGCAACTACATGTTCATGAGGGATGCCGCCAACTATTTCGCGGCCGATGTTGAAACCAATCCCTTCTTACACACATGGTCGCTGGCAATTGAAGAGCAGTTTTATCTTTTCTGGCCGGCACTGATCGTGCTGTCTCTTTCCTGGCTGAAATCTCGTCGCCGTCTTGCGGTCGTCCTCTGCGTGATTTGTATAGCGTCTTTCATTTTTTGTGTGTGGCTCACACGTGTGCGCCAACCGTGGGCGTTTTTCAGCTTGCCTTCGCGCGTTTGGGAATTCAGTTTGGGAGGAATGGCTTGTCTGCTTGGCAATCCGCAGCTGGCGCAAAGATCGTCAATGCTGAAGTGGCTAGCCTGGGGCGGCTTGGTCGCCGTTCTTGTAGCTGGTTCGCTATATTCGCCCCTGACGAAATTTCCTGGATACACGGCAGCTCTCCCCGTTGTTGGAACGATCGCCATTCTCATTTTGGGTGCGTCTGGAATTCTGTCTTCGTTGGGGAAGTTGCTAAGCACTCGCGTTTTACAATATCTCGGCAGGCTCTCCTATTCCTGGTACCTATGGCACTGGCCTGTGCTGCTTTTTGCTGCCGCATGGTTTCCTGACATCACATGGCGCGGTAGGTTAGTCGCGTCTGGCGTTGCGCTCATCATTGCGCAATTTACTTTTTCGCTCCTTGAACATCCTGTGCGCACCAGTTCCTTTCTCGCGGTACGTCCCGTTCTATCGTTAGCGCTTGCATTGATCGTGCCAGCCATAGGCCTCACAGTCGCTCGGGTTACACAAGGCCGGTCGCTAGCCTCTCTAAGGTCGAGCCAGCAACGGGGAATTTGGGCCGCTTCGAAAGATTCCAGGGCGCTCTTCGACTCGAAGTGCCTGACCTTGGCAGGGGGGACGCGTCTTGCCCAGTGCGAGTTCGGTGACCACGAATCCAGTTCCGTGATTGTGCTTTTCGGCGATTCGCATGCCGAACATTGGTTCCCGGCAATCCAGTCGATTGCGGACGAAAAACGCTGGCGACTGGTCACCCTGCTCAAGGCGTCATGTCCAGTCGCGCGAGTCGAGACCTACAGCATTGTTCTGAAACGCGAAGATAAAGAATGTTCGACGTGGCGCGAGGCCGCCTTGCAACGGATCGCCGAATTACGCCCACATGTGGTGATTCTTGCGGAAGCCGACGTATACGTCGTCAATCGTGGTGGTGTGCCAACAGATCGCCCGCTGCTCTCCACCGAGAGGTGGGAAGAAGGGCTTCAATCCACCCTCTCGTTTCTCTCTACCCATGGCCTACGCACACTTGTGATCGCGGATGTGCCAAGAGCGGAGTTTGACGTTCCCACGTGTCTATCGCGCGAGGCTGCTCGCCGCTTAGGCGCAAAGAAATGCGTATTGAATCGTGATAGCGCTTTAAATGCCGATGCTCGAAGCGCTGAAGCGATTGCTGTCAGAGAAGTCCCCAATTCTCGGCTCGTCGATTACGTCGATACGTTTTGCCCAGACGCATCATGCCAGCTCATGATTGAGGGAAATGTGGTCTATCGCGACAGCAACCATCTCACCTCAACCTTTGCGCGGAGCTTTGCTCCTTCGCTGACGAGTGAGATTGATTCTCTCTTGAGCGCTGCTGGCAATCAGACGCAGACGAGATAAGCCTCGAGCGCTTCTAGGCGCTGACTTCCTTGGTGGCGCGAATCGAGCGAATCCGCGCGGACGTTGCCAATTCCACGCGATTGCGCCCGTTCCCTTTGGCTCGGTAGAGCGCCTTATCCGCCGCGTGAATAATTTGGTCCACTTCTCGCAAGCGCGTGCTCGGTTCGGCAACGCCGATGCTCACAGTAACAGACAGATCGCGCGCCGGTTCGAGGAGTGTCGGCGTTTTTCCAGTCGTAACTTTGCGCGGAACGGGCTTTCTTCGCTCTGCAGCTTCTTGTCTCGGAGCTTGGCGACGCTCCTTTCCTCCGCGAACGCGAAATGTCGAGGTCTCAATCACGCGCCGCAACAGGTCCAAGTCTTCCGCAGCATCTTTTGAGGATTTTCCTTCAAACAAGATCGCAAACTCCTCGCCACCACATCGGAACGCCTTGCCGCCGCCCGTTACCCGCGCGAGTCGTGACGCTACCATGCGAAGAACTTCGTCGCCCGTCTCGTGTCCATAGGTGTCGTTGAACTGCTTGAAATGGTCGATATCAACAATGGCAATTGCGTAGTGCCCATCGAGGGACAGCAGGGCCTCGTTAAATGCGCGGCGTCCGGGTAGCGTCGTGAGCTCATCATGGTAGGCCATGACGTACGACGTTTCGACCACAGAGGCGACAAGAATTAACCCAGCTGTCGCCATGTACCCGTCCCCCAGCCGGCCAACTCCTCCGAAGTGAAGGGACAGAAAGGCTGATACGAGTGCCCAGAAGAAGCCGGTTTCTATCGGTTTATGTGTTCGAACGAATCGAACCGCAAACACGGTCGCCGCGATAATGAACAGGCTTAGGCCAAGTTGAGGCAACTTGGACCATCGCGCAGTCTCGCTCCCAAAAATCGGATAACTCAAAATGCCTGGGTCCCCCCCAATCCCGGGTCGACAGATGAGAGTGACAACGATCGCTTGTGCCAGCAGGATCGCGAGGCGTGGTGCAATCGCGGGCGCTTTCAATCCGCGCTCGCGCATCCATGCCAACGCGAGAAAGTTTACAGGGATGAGGATTGCGAGCAGCTCGAAGGCGGCGCGGCCAGGGCCGGTCTGTGCCACCCTCCCGCCGGAAAAAAATTCCAATGAACGATGCGCCAGGAGTAGAACGATCAGGGAGAAAAGAACGCGAGTCGAACGAAAACGAGCGGACAACAATAATCCCGCCAAAAATACGGCGTAATAATAAGAAGACACTGCCGACATCGAAATCGCGAACAGGTCGGAGTGCAGCAGCAGCGCGGCTGCGAGCAGCACGACTCCAGCAGGAAACACCAACGGCTTCCACGAATCCCGGTTCAGCACGTCTCACCCTTGCATTACATCCACTGCGATGCCTTTTGATTATCAATCCATCACATCCACCACGTTGTTGCCGTTCGGGGTTCTCTGAACGAAAGTAACTAGCGACTGCGCCCTTGCCGAGCCGCGTCCGTCGAATCCTCGTGCGGACGATCATGTTATGTTGAACGCAACGCCGCAGACCATGGCAAACCTGACGGATTCCACGATTCTTCGCAAGATCGAGCGCCAACCTAAGCGCTCTGCCAGCTACAAGCAGCTCGTCCGTGAGCTGGGATTGCACGGCGATCAACGTCAAAAACTCTCCGACCTGCTCGATCAACTCGTCGGCAAGGGCGCGCTGCTTGAAGTTGAATCGCGACGGTACGCTCTTCCGCAAGCTGCAACAGGAAAGAACGTCCTGATTGGGCGCCTCAGCATGCACCGAGACGGTTTTGGCTTTGTCATCCCGGACGCCGCTTCAATTCCTCCCAACCTGAAATCACGGCTTGCCGGCGATATCTTTATCCCACCTCCGTTCATTGGTTCCTCAATGCACGGAGATCGCGTGATGACGGAGGTCACGGCCATCCGTCCTGATGGCCGAGCTGAGGGCCGAATCGTTCGCAGCGTCGCGCGAGCCAATCCGACCGTCGTTGGTGTGTTTCACTACGGAAACCGTCGCAACTACGTCACCCCTTTCGATCAGAAGATCTCGCGGGAAATCACGATCCCGCTGGGGATGGAGACGCCGGAACAGACGGCCGCCACCCCGGACGGAACCGAGCGTAGGAAGCAGGAGCATAGGGTCATTGGCGATGAAGTTGCCCACCACACCGACTGGAAAAACTTGGAAGGTGTTGTGGTCGATGTCGAAATCACCGACTGGCCGAGCGCTACCCAAGACCCACGGGGCCGTGTTGTCGAGATATTGGGCAACGAAGATGATTTCGGCGTCGACGTCGAGATCATCATTCGCAAATACCATTTGCCACATCGTTTTCCACCCGAAGTGATCGAGCAGGCACGAAATATTCCCGAGACAATTTCCGCCGCCGATCTGCGTGCTCGCCGCGACTACCGCGATCTGCCGATCGTTACGATTGATGGTGAAACCGCGCGTGATTTTGACGACGCCGTGTTGGTTCGCGAACTGGCGAACGGGACCTACGAGCTGCAGGTCCACATCGCGGACGTCTCTCAGTATGTAACTTCGGAATCTTCACTCGACCAGGAGGCTCGCCTTCGTGGCACGAGCGTGTACTTTCCGGATCGTGCCGTCCCAATGTTGCCTCTCGAACTCTCCACGGACATCTGCAGTTTGCGCCCTCATGTGGATCGCTTGGTGTTGTCTTGCACAATGGAAATTGATCATCGAGGCGACATCGTCGGATATGAGATTAACGAAGGTGTGATCCGCTCCGCGGAGCGAATGACCTATACAGCAGTCAACGCTGTGCTCGAGGGCGATCGCGAGATGCGCGAGCGTTACGCGCCCTTGGTAGAGGGCTTCGAGAGAATGCGTGATCTCGCGATGATTCTCAATCAGAAACGTAAACGGCGTGGATCAATCGACTTCGACCTGCCCGAGCCAGTCATTGAGTTCGATGAACTTGGGATGATGAAGAGCATCACGCGTTCAGAACGAAACAATGCTCATCGGCTGATCGAAGAGTTCATGCTCTCGGCCAACGAATCAGTCGCGCACTATCTGGAAAACAAACGTATCGCGTCACTCTATCGTATTCATGAGAAGCCCGACGCGAAGCGCGTCTACGACTTCGAAGTGATCGCCGCGACATTCGGATATTCGCTCGGCGTAGGCCCTCTGCCGATCCACCGTGTGCAAATGAAGGCTGATCGCCGCTCCAACTACGGAACAGGGAAACGCACTCGCGAAATCGAGATCCCCAAAGAAGTTCACATCACGCCTCGGATGTATCAGAAGTTGACGGAAAAGATCGCCGACAAGCCCGAAGAACGAATTTTGTCTTTCTTGATGTTGCGTTCCCTCAAACAAGCTCGCTATTCAGAAGAAAACGTTGGACACTTTGCCCTAGCCGCGTCCACTTACACCCATTTCACTTCTCCCATCCGGCGATATCCTGACCTCATTGTTCATCGCATTCTTAAAGATGTGTTGCATGAGTCGGCAGAAAAAATGGACGGCCTTGTTCCCGTTGGTATGTCCTCTGGCGGAAGCGAAGTACGATCGCGGCCACCCTCGCCGTGGTCCAAAAGGCGCGATCCGAACGCTCATCACGAAGCCGTCTCGCCGACGGATGGCCCGATTCCGCTCGAAGAGCTGCACTCAATCGCGGAAGAATCCTCTCAGTCAGAGCGTCGCGCGGACGAAGCCGAACGCGCATTAATGGAGTGGAAGAAAGTAAAGTTCATGGAGGATCGTGTCGGCGAAGAATTCGATGGGCTCATCATCAGCGTGACAAAATTTGGGTTCTTCGTCGAACTCACCGACCTTTTCATCGAAGGTCTCGTGCCGCTTGCGTCTCTTGCAGGAGACCAATTCACGTTTCGCGAAAACACTAGAGAGATTATCGGGCAACGCTCGCGCAAGGCCTATCACCTGGGAGACCGCGTACGCGTTTTGGTCGACCGTATTGACCCGGTAGAAAGAAAAATTCAGTTCGCCGTAGTCGAGGACGTTCTGCCCACGAAAACAACCAACAAGAAAAAGAAAAAGAAGCGATCCTGAAAAACCGAAATGCAAAGCCGAATCAAGAGTGGCCCGACCTGCTGTCGACCGGCAGTTCACCCCGAAATCCTTTCGCCTGGTGTAAAATTTAACTGTTAGACCCCATCGTGGCGCGGCGAGCGTTGCGAATCCTTCCGTCGGGACGTGGCTCAGCCTGGTAGAGCACTCGCTTGGGGTGCGAGGGGTCGGCAGTTCAAATCTGCCCGTCCCGACCAATCTTAAAATCAGCGGGTTACGCGGTTCCCAATCCGGGCGCGCACTTTGTTGCCTTGTTTCACCCTCCAGGTTTTGTCTGCTATCGCTCCAAATCGTAGGAACAATGCCATATGTTTGGCCTCCATTCTGGACACAGTATGCAGGCGCCTCGGGCGGTTGACCACTGCCCCGTTTACGTCTGACAATCCGGATGCAGAGGTCTACTTACACACCACTCTGAAAGCCGCACTCGCGGACGCGGAAAAAGAGTTGAAGCAGTTCATCGCAATGAGGGAGTGGGCCCCTACAACCCTGTCACTCATCCTTTCTAAGCTAATTCATCTGTCGCCGACCGCACTTATCATTGCGCCCACCGCTTCAACCTAGCGGCTGCCTTTATTGCTCTACCGCAATGACAACCCAAGCCGGTGGACGTACATTTCTAACTCACGCAAGTGAAACAACCGAGCCGCGCACCCTGAACAGGTCACCAACGCGGCTCGGGATAAAGAACCAACTCCTCTTTTCTCCGAAGCCATGGGTTCAATCAACACCGAGCTGGGTGACTGCTGCCCCTACTGCGTAGGCGGTTTAGATTTTAAGAAAATGGTCGCGCACGTCGATGGGCGGCTAATTTGCGCGAAGTGCGGCCACATCCAAAACCCTGCGAACCCGAGTTTTCGTTGTGATTGCTACGGGTGCAGGACATTGCGTGGCGAAACTGCACTCAAGCGAAATCGCTGAGGCGGGAGGGCGGAGGCAAGTCGAACTGCCGCATTAACCCATTGTTGGAGCGTTAGGTGGATGACATCATTATTAGGCCCGCGACTGCCACCGCCTTGCACCGGCGGGAGGCGGTCTGAATGGAGCCCCTTTCACCGAAGGGGCTTTTTCTTCTGTCAGCGTTTGCCCACACCTAATTTGCGAATCGCATCGGGTGAAGTTGTCATCAGGGCGTCATTCCGCAGGATCTTTCTGACGCGTCGCCGTGACGCCTGTCACAATCCCGAGTCCCAATAATACGATCGCGCCCACTACAATCCAGTGCTGTGGCACATGCAACAGATGAGCGCCGTAAGCCAATCCGCCGATGAAGATTAGAAACCCGATCGCGTAAAGTCCGAACGACATCGTCTGACCCCCGGCCGCTATTGCGGCGACGCTTTTGACCACAATGAGTTTGATTTTCTGCAGGGCGGAAAGGTTGGGGCTTCTTAATTCTAAAGGGATGGCGGATAAACTCTCTGGAGTCCATCGCATAGGTGCCCATGCTGAAGATCCATCCGCTTGTAGGGACGCGTCTAAGGCGTCTATAACGCACGCAGTGGGCGAATAAAAGGAGAAGTCCAGACCTTTAGGCCGACTTGTACGTATCAGTCCCGACCGCCCCCAACCACGGTGTTCTCGTAAACAATAATTTGGTGGCCGGAGAACAGTTGAAGCAGGCGCCCCACACGGATTCATTTAGAGCCCCAGTCAACAGCACACTTTCTTGTGACCTCAGAATGAGCCCCTGCTGAGCCCTGGCGCGGATGCGCCAGGCGCTCGTTCATCGAGGCTCGAACAAACGAGGAAGAGTTCGTTCGCGTCGGACGGCGCCCCGATGTCAAGCTTTGTCGCCCTTGGCGAGCGGATCGACCAGAGCATTGGCGACCAGATCGTCCGTGATCACCACCTGCGATGCGCCCGCGCGGTGGAGCAACTCTCCGCGTTGCATGTTCTCCCCGCTCACTGAAATCTTCAGCTTCGAGTTGCGGGAATGCGCCATCAACGTAATCGCGAGTTTGCGGTCCGGATCCTCCGTGGTCACCACAAGTGCCTTAGCCTGCTCCACCCGGGCGTGGTCGAGCGCTGCGTCGTCCACTCCCGCATCACCTTGGACGACGATATAACCGAGAGTGGAAGCCTGGGCCGCCAAGTCTTCGCTTCGATCGATGACGACCACGTGCTCCCCGGCGTCGTGCAGTCGGCTGGCTACCAAGCGGCCAATCGTGCCAAAGCCGATGACAATTACATGGTTGGCGAGATCGTTGAGCTTGCGTTCCATCTTCTTGTTCTCCCGAAGCGCAATTACGGAATTGCTGGAAAGGATGCCGGTCAAACTGGAAACGGCGTAGCCCCCGATCATGAGGAAGCCGATCATCGTCACCATCATGAAGGCTTTTTCGCGCTCGTCCAGGCCAGTCAAATCGCCCAGTGTTGTGACCAGGTTGAGTGCGTTCCACAGAGCACGGAACATCTTTGCAGATAACGACTGGCCGGAGGAGTCCAGCACTGCCAGCCCGATCGCGCACACGCCGAGCGTCACAAGCAGCAGGCCAACGACATGCACCACGCGCCGCCGCCACTCTCGTTGCTGAAGCTGGCCGACCAGCGGCTCTATTACTCGGTAGATGGGCATCAGGCTCTAGCCATTCGGCAGCCGGCGTTTAGTGTTTCTGACCTGAGGTGACGACACATTGACGACTTGTCCCTGCAAGGGAAACACGCATCACCTCTATGGGAGCCGGGATTCCCATTGTCGCTGACTGCCCCCAATTGCGGAAACCTGTTTGAAACGAGAGCCACGAACAGATTAAGGGGCATAATCCAGTGAGAGGGAGTCTCTGACAATTCTTTCATCTCGTCAAACATCTGCATTTCAAACTAGCAATTAATTGATTGCAGACCGTTTCACGATAGCCAGATTTCGGTGAATTGCGTCAATTTTCCGTGGAAGGTAGCCTAGATGCCGTTCAGTTTGACGGAGCTTACAACGAACTGCTACAAGGCGCCGCCGAATGAAATCGTCATCGCTCCCAGTCTGGGAGCCCGGTCCGCGCGGAGTTCCCCTTGCGGTGGTAACCCCGCGCCTGAGTTGATCGGGATGACACGTTCTGGTGTGGTTGGTCCGGTTTGAAATTCTTACTGGATTCTGCGCAAAGGGCCGTTGTCGTCTGCAAAGTTGCTAGTGTTCAAAACTTGAATGCCGGCCTCGTGGTCTCCGTCGAACGGGGTCACGGTGTCCGGGCAACCCGCGTTAACCGCGTCTGCCGGATCAGCAAACCACAAGCCGAGGTGATCCAATTCAGTTGGGACCGCTGGCGTACCGGGGTTCAGGATGAACGTTTCATCACTGAAAATCCCGGTCACATCCACGACGCCGTTGCCGCGCGAATCAGTCGTGAGATCTCCTTGGTACCACGCCGGCGTGAAAGGTGCGTTCGGGGTGTTGATAACAAACAACGTAAACTGCGTGTTGGCGGGGAGTGAAAAGACCTCAACGTGCAGGTTCTGCACTTCGCCCAGGTCGCTGATGGCGACGCGTCCGCGAGCAGTGGATTTTATGCAAGACGCGGCACCGGCCGATCGAACCATAGTGAAGTTGGTGCTGTCATTGGCCGCGGCGTTCGCAAGCGGACCGCTCCCGACCGCTCCAAGCGAAACAGCCAGGGTGACGGCTGCGGAAAGCAGACTATTTTTCATTGAGAAACTCCTTCAATTGAGTGATTGCCGGAACTGGTTGTGTCATGCGCTGGCCCATACCTCATAGCCAACGGCTCGATACTTCCGTATTCGACAGAATGGATCATGCCTGCTTAGCGCGGAAAAGTACTGGGGGCTTCCTAAAAGAAAACTAAAAAATCTAGGAAAACCGTATGTTGCTGTGGCGTATGAGCATCAGGGGAGCGCCCGCGCAGTGTCTGGTGTCTTCCATCGCTGTCCCCGCCGGGTTGGGAATGCATCTGGTTAGGAGCGTTTCAATTGGTGTTTCAGGCTTCGTGACAATTCAGAGACATGTGGGCCCTGCCTTGACTTCTGTTGGCGCCGGGAATGATATAGACGAGAGGGTCCCTCGTGTATTTTGGTGGTCGGTTTTTTGAAACACCGAGCTTGACATGGCTGATGGTTTTGCTTTTCGTCGCAGCCGCCCTTTCTGGCTGCGGCGGTGGACCCCAGCAATCTGAGCGTGTGACTCCTGTGCCCCCGGTCCCACTACCACCCCCGATTCCCGCGGCTGATCCCGTTCTCCTCTATAACGGGGTCGGCACTTCCGCAGACGTCCTTGCAGTCGAAGCGGTGCTCCGCACGCTCGGCATCAGCTATGCAACGGCCGACGCAAATCAGCTGAATGCCATGAGTGAACCGCAACTCGGAGGCTACAAACTCGTGATCGTTCCCGGAGGAAACTCCATCACGATCGGCGACAATCTCTCGGCCAACACGGCCGCCATGATCCGAGGAGCAGTCCAGCAATACGGCGTGAACTATCTGGGGATTTGCGCCGGGGCCTTCTTTGGTGGATATTCCCTTCACAATGGAGTGAACCTGACCGGAGGGATCGCCTTTAGCTTCTACGCTGACGAATTCAAAGGCATCCATAAGGAACCCGTCACAATTTCCTTTCCGACCAGCGGTCCGCTCGACGTCTATTGGGAAGATGGTCCACAGCTTTCAGGCTGGGGACAAGTTGTAGCCAAATTCCCCGATGGAACACCAGCCATCGTCGAAGGTCAGTCGGGCAAGGGCTTCGTGATTTTTACAGGCGTTCACCTTGAAGCTCCGGAAAGTTGGCGCGAATCGATGGTCTTCAACACCCCGGTGTCCGTAGACCTTGCGTACGCTGGAACGGTATTTCAGGCCGCGCTGAATGCAACGCCGCTTCCGCACTTCTAAAGAGTTTGTCGCCGTTGCACATTCAGTGCTTTCGCTTACTGATCGTTCGCGGGAGAACGGATGAGCGAGAACCGTAGCGCCGAACATCATTAGTCACCGGAGGCCGAGCGCGCATTCGCCACAGATACAAGTCGTCAGCGTCTTGTTGTTCGCGTCGAGATTGCTCGCAACGGTAACGTTGCCACTCGTCTTCACATAACGTATCCAGAATTTCTCGCTCTCGGCGCGCCTCACGATAGGCGTCGGCTCGAATGTCGCGATCCTGTTCTGCTATGACAAGCCGCTGCTGAAGTTGGACGCAATGCCTGCGAAGCGCGCTTTCACATTGCAGTCGAAATTGAAGCTCCGCGCCTGTATTGCTCTCCCCCGCAATCATTCTTTGATCGTACGGAGGGCTGTTTAGCGTCGAATGCAGTTCTTCGATTTCCTGCTCGAGTTTTCTGACTGCTTGATGGGCAGTCGTTAGCATGATTTCCTGGTTACGCTCGATGCCTTCGCGTAAACGTAATAAAGCGGTTAGCGAGAATCGGAATGGCATCGTTTTATTCGGCGATCTGCAGAAGCGTGGCCACCGTTTCCCTGAAATCGCAGGACTCGTCGGGTTTCTGAGTGAGAAACATGTTCAGCGCTTGCATTAAGCCAACCGCACGATCCAGTTCTGCGTCCCCACCCTTTTGGTACGCTCCTATGCGGATCAAGTCGCGAGCGCCCTCGTATGTCGCCATCAGACGACGCAACTCGTTTGCACGTGACAAATGCTCCTTACTGCAGACCGAGGGCATGATGCGGCTTACGCTATCCAGCACCGCAATCGGTGGATAGTGATTTCGTGACGCAAGAGCACGGTCCAGCATCACATGTCCGTCGAGCAACGCGCGCGCCCCATCGACCAACGGATCCTGCTGATCGTCGCCTTCCATCAGTACGGTATAGAACGCCGTAATGCTGCCTCCAGAGAATTGTCCCGCTCGCTCGATGAGCCGCGCCAGCATGGAAAACACAGATGGTGTATAGCCCTTCGCGGTGGCTGGTTCACCCGCGGCCAAACCGATCTCACGCTGCGCCATCGCCAGGCGCGTGAGTGAATCAACCACCAGCAGAACGTGTTTGCCAAGCGTAGAAAAATATTCTGCCACTGCAGTCGCGGCAAGTGCAGCGCGAATTCGAAGCAGCGGTGACTGGTCTGATGTCGACACGACAACCACCGATCGCTTCCTGCCTTCTTCGCCAAGTGTCTCGAGAAAATCCTTCACCTCGCGCCCGCGTTCCCCGATTAGGCCCAGCACCGTGAGGTCCGCGCTGGTGTTGCGCGCCATCATGCCGATTAGCGTGCTTTTTCCGACGCCGCTTCCTCCGAATATTCCCACCCGCTGGCCCCGCCCGCACGTCATGAAAGCGTCGATTGCTCGAACCCCGCAACTCAGCGGACGTGTGATGGGAACACGATCGAGTGCAAGGGGGGCGGCAGCATCCAGCGGCTGTCCTATGCGAGCTGTGCAAGGTCCCTTCCCATCGATCGCATTGCCTGCGCCGTCTACAACTCGGCCTAGAAAATCCGTCCCAACTCGAAGCCGTGGTCGCATTCCTTGAGTGACTACGCGATCTCCAAATCGGATCCCCGCGGGCCTCTCCAGCGGCATGGAGAGCACCATGTTGTCTCGAAACCCTACTACTTCACCTTCGAGTTCATTTCCGTGCGCGTCTATGACACTGCATGCGTCTCCCACTGAACAATATGGCCCTGCCGACTCCACCATTTGCCCGATCACCTGCGTTACATGCCCTTGCCAGCGAAGCGATGGGCTCGACTCCAGTCGCGTAAAGAAAGGATCCAGAAGCCCGGTCATGCTTTCTCCGTTGGACGTTGCGCCAGCAAATCGAGCAACCCTCGTTCAATCTCCTTCAGTTGAGGTTCGACGCCCAGCTCCGTTTGCCCAAGGGACGTCTCGAGCACGCATTTCTCAAGTGGAAGGCTCGGATCGTCGACCACCTCCGGCACAATACGGGTTTGCATGTGGCAGGAGAAGTAGTGCCGCCACTCCGAACCGACATTCGGATGAACCCGTACTCGCACCTCCGTCCCTGCGTTCAACCTCTCCAACGTGACTTTCACAATCCCTGCAAGCATCAAGGGATCGACCTGCGATTCGCGGTGCAAGATCTTGCGGGCGATGGCGAGCGCGAGTTCCACAACCTCGCCCTCGATTTCTTCGTAGTACGCTTGGCGCTGCTTTTCGAATTGCTCAATTGCCTCAGCGATCGCCGCTTTCAGCTGAATCGCCTGCTGTTCAATCAGATTTCGCGACGAAGCTTCACCTTCGGCCTGTCCCAGGGAACGCGCTGCTGCTTCCCTCGCGGCGATTTCCTCGGGGGCTGTACGGCGCGTATCCGCCCCAAAATGCGATGACGCCTCCTCGTACGAGAACGGTTGAGGGTTGCTACGTGCAGCCGAGGCGCTAGACGACATATTCGTCTTCCTTGTCGGGTGTCAGAACCAACTTTCCATCCGCCTCCAGTTTGCGCGCTACTTCAACTGCTTCGAATTGCGCCTTGTGAATGTCTTTCGATCGGACGGGCCCTAGAACCTCCATATCTTCCTTCAACATTTCAACCGCGCGGGAGGACATCGTTTTGAAGATATAACTCTTCAAGTCCTCAGAAGCGCCTCGCAGCGCGAGCGCAAGCGTCTTCTTATCGATCTGCCCGAGCAGTTCGCGTACCCCGGTCTCCGGAACGCCGATTAGGTCCTCAAACGTAAACATCAGGTTTCGAATGCTGAGCGCCAGCTTCGCATCCTCTTTTTCGATCATTTCGAGGATGGTCTTGCTCGAAGTTGGCTCGAGGTGGTTGAGCAGGTCGGCCACGCCCTTGAACCCCGCATAGGCCCGTCGACTCTGTTCTCCAAGCGCCTCAAGCTTTCGATGGAGGACACTTGAGATTTTCTGTGCCACATCTGGAGAAAACTGGCGCAGTTGGGCCAGCCGTTTCACCGCCTCCGCTCGCATCTCCTCAGGAAGACGCAGCAGTAGAGCCGATGCTTGTTTGGCAGTCAAATGGGCCAAAACCAGAGCGATGGTCTGAGGATGTTCGCGCTCCAGATACTTGGCGAGCTGCTGCGGATCGGACTTCTGCAAAGAATCGAGTTTGCTCGCGCTCATTTCTGCGGCGTGTGTGACGTGCTGCAAGAGTTGTCGCGCACCATCTTCGCCGAAAGCCTTGATCAGCAACTTTTCCGCATACTCCGTCCCGCCTTGCGCCAGGTAGTCTTGCGTGAGTGCCAGCTTGTGATATTCATCGAGGACGGCGATGGCGGTCTCCGGTGAAATCCGATCAAGATCAGCGATCTCCTGGGTCAGCCGATGAACGTCCTGTTCGGCCAGATTGCGATAAATGTGGCTGGCAACCTCTTCTCCTAATAGCACAATAAGGATCGCGGCCTTACGCAGGCCTTTCGGGTTGGCCCGCGCGTCCATCTACTTGCCCTCTCCCTCTCTGATCCAACCCTGCACCAGCCTGCTCGCCACTGCCGGTTCGCTTCTCACCTTTTCCACCAGTTGTTGTTTCAACGCCGCCGCCCGTTTTGCTTCCTTAACTCCAGTGGGCAAGTTGAGCATAGCGAGTTCGTCGCCCATATCTGACCCTGGACCCTTTGGCATCGCTAGTCGCGAAGGCAATTCTTTGAAGGCGGCAACCAACTGCTTCTTCACTGGACGAAGTATCAGCCCGTACACCACGAGAAAGAGCAGGGCGACCCCGACGTAACGCAGCAGCCCGGCCCAGGACGAAACGCGTTGCCGCCAGCGATCTACCGTCGATGGTGGGTCGATCTTTTCAGCGGGTTCCTCCTGGAAAGAGAGGTTCTCAATTGCCAGCAGATCGCCGCGTTGTTCATCGGCGCCGATTGCTGCGCGTGCCAGTTGCTCGATTTCCTTCATCTCCTCCGGAGTTCGCTTCCTGCGATTGGTAGTGCGTTTACCGTTCTCCTCCTTCGCATCAATCGCATCATCGACTAAAACCGCCGCGGTGAGGCGGCGTACCCGGCCTGCCGGTTGCACCACGTGTCGTACACTCTTGCTGACCGCGTAAGTTGCCCCTTCCGACCGCGATGATTGGCTTTCGTTCGCGGCTGCAACAACTACTTTCGCGTTGCCTGCTGCTCCTGGAACGTTGCTTGCAGTACCGGGAATCCCTCCCGGGGCAGCGCCTCCCGCGGTCTCCTCAGACTTTTGTGTGCTCAAAGCAGCGCTTTTCGTCGGGTCATAGATTTCCTGTGTGTCCTCGCTCGTGCTCAGGTCATATTCAACGTGGACGCTGGCGCGCACATGTTCTTCCCCAACGACAGGCGCTAAAGTCTGCACCAGCGAGCGCGCTAATTCTTCATCCAGGTTGTAAGCTCCCCGGCTGCCCGCTGGGCCGCGGCTCTGCACCAAGGGAGTATTCGTGTCTGCATCAATGACGGTGACGTTCTCCGGTCGTAGCTCATCGACCGCGCTTGCTACCAGTTGAGGGATCGCTGCCTGTACGTTTTCGGACAGTCGTCCCCGCCGGGTCTTCACGATGACCGCAGCCTTTGCCTGATGCTCGCGCTCGGTGAAAAGTGACTCACGAGACAGCACAAGATGCACGCGCACTGCCTCCACTTCGCTCAAGGATTGCAACGTTCGCTCAAGCTCACCTTCGAGCGCTCGCTGAAAATTGACTTTTTCCGTGAAGTCACTGCCGGCCCAGTTTGGGACGTCGAACAACTCAAACCCGAGCCGGGCGTTGCGCGGCAGCCCCTGCGATGCGGTCTCCAGTCGGCTGGCGTCGATTTTGTCGGAGGGCACGAGCACGCTGCTTCCATCTGCAGACAGTTCATAGTCGATGTTCTTCGCGGCCAGTCGAGTACCAAGCGCCTGTGCTTCTTCCGTACGCAGACCTGAGTAGAGAGTCACGTATTTTGGTTTGCTCAGAAGGCCCACAAACAGCCACAATGTGCCCGCCACCATTGCGGTGCCTGCCACCAATAAGAGTTTTTGGCCCAGGGTAAGCGCGCCCACGAACTGTCGCACCTGAGCGAGAACTCGCGTTAGTGAATTCGATTCATCCAAAGCGAACTCCACGAGCTAGAACTGCATGCGGGATACTTCCTGGTAGGCCTGAACAATTTTGTTCCGGACTTGCATCATTAGCTGAAACGACAGGTCTGCTTTTTCCACCGCGATCATTGCGCTGTGGACGTCGAGTCCGTTTCCTTCGAGCAGCGCCGAGACCTTCTGCTCCGCCTGTCCTTGAAGGCCATCGACTTTGCCCATCGCATCTTTCAGGGTGTCGAGAAAATCAGTTTTATCCGCGGCCGCAGTTGGAGCGGTCGGCGTTATGTCCGCTGGAAGTATACGGAGCGCTGAGATCGGGTTCATTGTCATGGCAACTCCGCTATCGCAGAATCTCGATGGATTGTTGAATCATTGATTTCGATGCCGCGATCGCGGACGCGTTGAGCTCGTACGCGCGGACCGCCCCCAACAGATCGGTCATCTCTTCAACGGGATTGACCGCTGGATACGCGACATACCCCTGCGGATCGGCGTCCGGATGCCCCGGTTCGTATCGCCGCATGGCCGGCGTCGGGTCCGCCACCACCTGTTCCACCCGTACTCCTTGCCCACTGTTCCGTCCCATCGACGCAAGCACGAGCGGGAACGATCGCAGACGATGGGAACGGAATAGCAGCAGTTTTCGCTGGTAGGGTCCGCCCTCTTCCGTCCGCGTCGTCTTCGCATTCGCCATGTTGCTGGCGACAATCTCCGCGCGCTGCCGTTCGGCTGTCAATGCCGAGCCACTGAGTTCGAGCATCCCAAAAAGATTCACCGTCTATCTCCCCTCATTAATCGCTGTCGAAATCTTCCGGAACTCCACCCGCAACAGCTGAATGCTGGTCTGGAATAGCAATTGGTTGTGTGCCATCAGCAGGCTCTCTCGTTCCATGCTGACGTTGTTTCCGTCGGGCCGTTCCGTCAGCCCTTGCACCTGCCTGATCGGTGGCGAAAAATCGGCAAACTGAGTCGGTCCTTCCGCTTGCTCAAGAGCTGCGCGAAAATCCAGGTAGCGTGTCCGATAGCCGGGCGTGTCAATGTTGGCGAGGTTCGACGCAATTAATTGATGTCGTTGTGCACTGACGTCCAAAAATCTTCCCAGCATTCTTACAAGCGGGCTTTCAATCATGGTCGTTACTCCGTTGTGCGTGGACTTGGTTCCCGCGTATAGCTTTCTCTCGGCGGCAGGCCGTACAAGCGAATCTTGTTGCGTACCGTTCGCAAGCTCAAGCCCAGCATCTCTGCTGCGCGAGAGCGGTTCCCTCCGGTCGCATTCAGGGTTAGTTCCAGTAGTTCTCGCTCCATCTGATCAACCGAAGTGCCTGCCTGAAGACCCGACAAACTATGGTGTGCGTTGCGCGAGCGGGGGCCCTCCCGGCCAAATGCCTCTGCGCCGATTTCTCCTCCGGGGTTCAGCGCCACGATTCGGCGTACGAAGTTCGACAACTCGCGCACGTTGCCGGGCCACGCATGCTCCTGAAGTCTGCTTAGGAGTTCGTCTGACAAGCCGACCGCATGGTTAGTGCCCGCGTACGATTCCGCGAAGTACCGGGCGAGAGCAGGGATGTCTTCTGCTCGTTCTCGCAGGGGCGGAAGTGTGAGCGGGATAACATTCAGGCGATAGTAAAGGTCGGAACGGAATCGCCCTTCCGAGACCATTTCTGCCAGTACGCGATTGGTGGTTGCGATCACTCGAATGTCCACTCGCACGCGATCATTCGATCCCAGCTGGTCGAACTCGCGTTCTTGCAGGGCGCGCAGTAGCTTCGGTTGAAGCGGGAGAGGCATTTCGCCGATCTCGTCGAGCAGGAGAGTTCCGCCATCCGCCGATTCGAAACGGCCGGCTTTCGACGCCAGCGCGCCCGTAAAAGCACCTTTTGCGAATCCAAACAATTCGCTTTCGAGTAGTGTGTCGGGAAATGCCGTACAGTTAAGCGGCACGAAGGGTCCGTCACACCGCGCGCTCAGGCCATGGATCATCCGCGCAACCAGCTCTTTCCCGGTTCCGCTTTCTGCTTCGATCAAGATATCCGCATCGCACGCTGCTGCCTGTCGCGCGCGCTCCATCGCTTGCTGCCACGGGGCAGAATTGCCGATTAAAGTTGGACCGTCAGGCGGCTGCAACGACGCGGCTTTCAAAACTCGTACGGCCGCTAGGTCCAACTGTTCGAAAGAAACGGGCTTAACCAGATAATCGCAAGCGCCATCTTTCATCGCCGCAACCGCCTGCGGCACGCTCGCGAACGCGGTGAACAGAATCACGGCGGTGCGCGGTGCCATCGCTCGCACGCGCCGCATCACTTCGAACCCATCGCCGTCGCCCATACGAATATCGGTGATCACCAAAGGATGGTGGACCCCCGCAAACTTGCTGATCGCTTGCCGGACGCCGGTCGCCGTGTCCACTTGCCACCCTCGTCGGAGGAAATGAGCGTCCAGCGCCGCGCGCATCCCTGGCTCATCATCCACGACCAAAACGCGGCTCACGCCTGGCCTCCCGGCAACGGAATGCGAATGTGAAAACGTGCGCCGTGGCCAGGCCGGCTCTCGACTGTCAGCGTCCCACCATGTCCTTCAACGATTTTGCGGGCCACCGCTAACCCCAGGCCCGGACTGCCCGGCCGCGTGCTGAATCCAGCCTCGAAAATTCGGCCCAGGTTCTCCTGCTCAATGCCCGGCCCAGTGTCGATCACGCTCAGTTCGACGAATTCACCGCCCTGCGCGTTGCGAACACGGCCCCGCAGGCTCAGCCAGCCTCCCCCAGGCATGAAGCGCACAGCATTCAAGGCCAAATTCAAAAGCACCTGCTCCAAACGATGGCGATCGGCGGCGACGACTACACCGTCCAATTGGTGAATTACTTCAAGTTGGATTCGCGCCTGCCGCGCAACCGGGAGCAGAAAACCGTGCGCCCACCGCAGCAATTCTCCAAGATTTGTTCCGCCCGTGATCGTCAGAGGCGCGTCATGAAGCTGCAACACGTTGTTTACTGTGGCAGCCATGGTCCGCAGTCCAGCCTGTACGTGCTCGACCCAGCCTTTGGTTTCTGCGCTTAGATCTGACTCGGCTAGCAAGCCAGCGAACAGCTCCAGGCTGCCCAAAGGATTTCGGATTTCGTGTGCCAACAATGTCGAAACTTCAACCAGCGCCTGTTGCTGGCGTAATTTCTCCCGTTCGCGTTCCAGCATCTTCTGTTCGCTTGTATCCCGCAGGATATAGACCTCACGCTTCGTACCGTCGGTGTCGGAAAGTGAGGCGTGACGGATCGCGAGCCAGCGCATCGACCCCGGTCGGTCGTCACACCAGTCGTGATCATTTCCGTCGTGGCGTGTCTTGGCGAAGACTTCAGTGAGCGAAGCTGGGAACTGCTCGATGCTCGGGATATTTTGTCCGGATATCAGCCGTTTGGCTTCCGCGTTCGCGTCGTAGATGGTCCCGCTTGCGCTGGTGACAATCACGCCACAAGGTAAGCTCTCCAAAATCTGGTGCAGATGCTCGCGGGTTCGCCGGTTCTCTTCAAGGCTGCGCGTCAGGTCGCGATTTGTGATCTCTAATTCTTGACGCAACCGGGCGACTTCGATCTGCAACTCTGCGTACGATCGCTCGAGCGAGCCGGCGACCTCGGTGAACGTTGCGAAAGCCCTGGCCAGCGACTGCTCCGCGTCAGGCTTTCCTTCGGTTGCCGTTACTGGGAAAAAATGTGCCATGTCCATTCTCGCTACCAGCACGGCCGATGCCAGCCCGCCGAGAATTGGCTTAAATTTCGCTTATGAACTGCATGCCCTCATCCACCCCGACGAGGGGAAATAGATATGTTCGGCACGCAGGCAGTCTCCGCCGTCAGCGAGAATCGCGGCCCGTTCCACGACATGCTGCAACTCGCGCACGTTACCCGGCCACGGATGCGCCTTGAGGACTCGCACAAATTCTGCGTCCATGCGCGGCGCAGGCGCATTGCCGCAGCAGGCCCGCAAGAAATATTCCGCGAGTGGCGCAATATCTTCCGCATGTTGGCGTAGCGAAGGCAGTTCGAGCGGAAAGACCGATAATCGGTACAAGAGGTCCTCGCGAAACTTTCCTTCCCGAACCAAGGTGCTCAGGTCGGCATTGGTCGCCGCCACCACGCGCACATCCACCCGCACCGGTTCCGCGCTTCCCAGTCTCTGAATCTCATGCTGCTCAAGGAAGCGGAGCAGCTTCGACTGCACTCCAAAGGGAACATCTCCAATCTCGTCGAGGAATAACGTGCCGCCTTGCGCTGCCTCGATCCGCCCGCTTCGCGATTGCACCGCGCCGGTAAATGCTCCGCGCGAATGTCCAAACAACTCCGACTCCATCAGTGACTCCGGAAGCGCAGCGCAATTGACAACCACGAACGGGCGAGAGCACCTGCGGCTTAACTTGTGAATGGCGCGCGCTACCAGTTCCTTGCCGGTGCCAGTGGCGCCCGTGATCAGCACGCTTGTATCGCGCCGCGCCACCAGTCGTGCCATCCGATAGAGTCTCTGCATACTTCCGGCTTGCCCGATCATGCCTGGCAGCGCAGCTTCGCCCGAGAAATTCTCGGCCGCTTTGTGCGGCTGTGACGGCATAATCGGAAGTGGCCGCCCGCTGTCGGAATCGAGCATTACGACTTCAATTCCCGGAAACCTTTGCCGAATCGTCTCCATCAACTCTTCCGCATCCAAGTCAGGCAGTCGCCGGTCAAGGAACAGCACCTGCCAGTCGCCGGTTTCGAGTTTGTCCAAAGCGTCCGCCCCGCCCATCGCTTCCTGCACTCGGCCATCGACCATCGGCAGACTGTGTCGAACCTGTTTGCGAAATACCACGCTCGAGCTTGCGATCAACACTCCACCGGCCGGGTACGAGACCATCGTCGCGCTGCTCATCAACGTCGTTCTCCTTTTTCAGGTCGAATTAGGTTCTTCAAGCCCCAAGAATCACGCGCAGTTCTTCAAGCATTGCAATCACCCGCTCCGTGTCTTTCAAAGCCTGCTCGATAGACTGTCGCTGCAATCGTTGATCTTTCGGGTCCATCAGAGAGATTTCGAGCGAACACCTCATCGTTGTAAGCGGTTGACTGATCTCGTGCAGCATGGCTGGTACTAGGCCTGGCGCGCTCAATTTGCCCGAATCTTCGTGGTCGATAACTTTCAAGCGCGCCCTCCCATCGTAAGCATGTACCCGACTCCCCGCACCGTATGAATCAATTGCGGTTCCACGCAGTCGATCTTGCGACGGAGATACGCGATATAGACGTCAACCAGGTTCGACGCCGTATCGAAGGAAAGGCTCCACACATGTTCGGCGATCATCGAGCGCGTAATGCGCCTGCCCGCGTTCTTCATTAGGTATTCGAGCAGCGCGAATTCCTTCACCGTTAAATCAATTCTTTGGCCAGCGCGTTCCACCACCCGACCCAAGCGGTCTAGCTTCAGGTCACCCACCTGTAAGACGGTCTCATTCGTTGTGTGGCATCGCCGCAAGAGCGCCCGGATTCGGGCCGACAACTCCGCGAACGCGAAGGGCTTTGCCAGGAAGTCGTCCGCTCCAAAATCCAAGCACTGAACCCGCTCTTCGACGCGACACCGCGCTGACAACACAAGCACCGGCAAGCTCGGTTTGCGCACTCGCACCTGCCGCAACACCGCCACTCCGTCGAGTTGTGGCAAGCTGAGATCGAGTAACAACAAGTCGTACGGAACATCCTGCGCTAACGATCGCACCTGTTCCCCATTGCATGAAACGTCAACCACGTAGTGCTCCGCTTCCAGCCCTCGTCGTACAAACCCGCCCAGCGCTTCGTCGTCTTCCGCAACCAAAATTCGCATGTATGAACCCGCTCCAATACTTGCAAGCTGATTCTAAGAAAACTTTAGGAAATCTGATTGAAATCAAGACCGCACGAAGGTATGTGTTTCCAGAAACGAGATTACGGGCAGGAATGGGAAGGATTACTCTGTTCCACTACGCGTTCACGCGCCTAACGCTTGTCGCAACGCTCCGACGATCGTATTTGCGATCCGGTTCATCTTCTCTTCGGACTCTGCTTCTACCATCACTCGCGCCAGCGGCTCCGTTCCGGAATACCGGACAACGATCCGTCCGTTCCCATCCAGCTCTGACTCCGCCGCTGCGATCGCGTCCCGCACCGCTGGCACGTCCTTTAGTGCAACTTTCTCGCGCACTCGCACATTCTGTATCGTCTGCGGAAATACCTTTAGGTCCGCCACTAACTCCGCCAGCGTTTTCCGACTCCTCACCATGATTTCCATCACGCGCAATGCGGTGAGTAATCCGTCGCCGGTCGTCGCCTCGCCATCCCGGAAAATGATATGGCCAGACTGCTCGCCACCCAGCGCCGCGCCGGATCGCTGCATTTCCTCAAGAACATATTTATCGCCTACGTTGGCCCGTAACATCTTGATCCCCGACCGCTTCAGCGCTGCCTCAACACCCATGTTCGACATGGTTGTGGCGACCACTGTTGCATTCGGCAATGTGCCGCTCGCGAGCATGTCCCGCGCTGTCATCAGGATTACAGCGTCTCCATTGATCACGTTTCCCGCAGCGTCGCTGAACAATGCGCGGTCAGCGTCGCCGTCGAAAGTGATACCGATATCGTATCGGTTCGCGTGAGCCGTCATTTGGCGCGCAACATTCTCTGGATGAAGAGCCCCGCATCCGTCATTGATATTTTTCCCGTCCGGCGTGTCGTGCAGAAACGTTGCCTGCACACCGCTGGCTCGGAATAATTCAGGAGCCTCTGCAGCAGCCGCGCCGTTCGCGCAATCGACAAGTGCGCGTACGCTTCCCAACGGAGTTTGAATAGATCCTGCCAACCAGTGAATGTAAGCTTGCCGCAGTTCGGGATCGCCTGGTACGCTCGGCGCCGCCGAACCAGTAGGATTTTCTATCGCTGGGGAGCCGCCCTGCCAAAGTCCAAAGATTTCTTTTTCAATCGCGAGTTCGTGCGAATCCGGAAGTTTATAGCCGGTACCTGAAAACACCTTAATTCCGTTATCGGTCCACGGATTGTGCGACGCAGAAATTACAACGCCAGCATCGAATTGCCGTGAGCGAGCCAAATACGCTATACCGGGCGTCGTGATCACTCCGGCGCTTTTCACAGCGACTCCTACCGAAAGCAATCCTGCGCTCACCTGGTCTGCAATCCATGCGCTCGATTCGCGTGTATCTTGCCCAATCACAACTTTAGCGTTCGGGTTCGAACGCTTGAGATCATGGCCAAGCGCACGTCCGATTACATAGGTGCTGTCCCTGGTTAGTGGAAACTCTCCCGCTACGCCGCGAATACCATCGGTCCCAAAAAGTTGCCGGATCTGATTCATTCGATGAATGGTCCTGTGACTAGTGCTGTGCGTCCTTCGCTAAGGCTTCTTCCATGATAACCGTGACGCGTATTGGTCCCGGCTGTAGGACTTGCACGAGCGGGTCGGAAACATACGCATGGGTCGTGAAGGAAGACTGTTTCATAACGCCCGTAGCGTCGACTGGGTCGGTGATCGCAGAATCCACGCGTTCCACTCTTTGCTTGGGACCGCTGATGGTGATCATCGCCGGGTCCGCCTCGACTCGCGCCAACCGCACGCCAGAAGCAAAATTGCCGGTCACTCGCGGCCGAACTTCTACCGCACGCACCAACCGTTGGTCGAAAATCAGTCGTACCTGCGTGGGGATCACTTGTACAACATCCAGTTCTCTCGGTTGACGCACTTGGTGCGATGTCAGATCGAAAGTACGTTCACCTTGCTTTGATCCAGCAAGATCGAGTTCCACATGTATCTCATTCGGGCGCAATTCGCGGATCGACCGCTCCGGCCCGCGCACTCGAATCTGCGCTTCAGGGATGTGCTCGTTTGCGATCTCAAGGTTTTCAGGGAAATTGTGGAGCTCGATCGGTACCGTAATCGCTACCTCAGCCAACGGGCTGCGTGCCACCGCAAGCCAGAGGCCCACTGCTAGCAGCAGCGACAGAATCTTAATGCCCGCATTCTTCACGATGTAGCGCTGAAAGAGATCGGCCATCTCAGCTGTCCATCCCCGAACGCGGCAAAGTTGCTCGCCCACTCACGCTTTCGCCGCGCTCTTCCTCCATGCCGCTGACCGGAGTCGGCAAAGTGGCAGGTGGAACATACCGGTTCAACAATGAGCTCAGTCGCTCTCGCAGTTGCTCTGCGCTGATGTCTCGTTCGACGTTGCCAGAGACAGCGAGGCTGATCGCGCCGGATTCTTCCGAAACAATTACCGCGATCGCGTCGGTCTCTTCGGTGATGCCAATCCCAGCCCGATGTCGGGTACCCATTTGTGTCGAAAGCACTGGATTCATCGACAACGGCAAAAAGCATGCCGCGGCCGCAATGCGATCGCCTTGCACGATTACAGCTCCATCATGCAGCGGAGCGCTAGGACGAAAAATTGTAGCCAGCAGGTCGTACGAAAGGCGCGCATCAAGCGGCACTCCGCTCTCGATATAGGTGCGTAGTCCAATTTCTCGTTCAATCACGATCAACGCGCCGGTCTGGTTCTGGGAAAACAAGTTTGCCGCAAGCACGATGTCGTCATACGCATCCTCTTCTGACGACGCCGATCGGTTGAATGAAAGGCGGCGGCCAAGTCCTGCCAGAGCGTGTCTTATCTCAGCTTGGAAGACTACGATCAACGCGAAGACCACATAGGGAAGAAGCGTGCTCAGCAGCCAGTTGAGAGTAGGCAGATCGCCAATTCGCGCTAGGTAAAACGCCATTGCAAGCGCCGCCACGCCCACCAGCATGGGTGCAGCACGCGTGCCGCGAATCAGCATCAGGAGCTGATAAATAATGATAGCGACAAGCGCAATATCGAGGATCGCGATTCCTGTTATATGCGGCCATGTCTGTATCTGAGTCATGCCGTGCCACTCTCGCTATTGGCCGGAAAGCCAGCCATGACACATTGTAATCCCCGCACTTACGATTGCTAGCTCAAGCTCAATATCGAAAGTTTGGCACAATGCTAGGCTCGAGTCTTTACGGTTGCAGTAATTTCCCCTTTGGCGAGCCGGGCGCGAATGTGGTCGCCCGCACTTACTTGTTGGCTATCCTTTAAGAGACGCCCGGAGCTATCGAACACAAGCGCGTATCCCCGGTCCAGGATGGCGAGCGGCGATAATGCGTCGATTTGGCCGGTCAGCGCCTCAAGTCGTGCTCGACGCTGAAGAAGTACACTTCGCATCACTGAAGTCAGACCCAGTACCCTTCCTCGCAATTCCTGTCGGATTCCACCCAGGACGCGCCTGACGTCGTAATGCCGCACCGCAGCCGACGCTGATTCCCAATGGCGGCGTCGCGTTTCAAGAATCGCTCGTTCGCCTCGCTCCAGACGGAAATGAAGCTCATCCAGTTTCTGCTGCCGTTGATTGATCGCATCGGTCGTTCGCGCGAATGCACCATGTTGCGCCACGTCGGTCAAATGCTGGCGCGCTATTAGCAACCGGTAACGGATCGCACGCACCAGGCGGTTGTGAACGCTATCAGCATTTTGTTCCACATCTTGACGGGACCGAATAACCAACTCTGCCGCCGCCGAAGGTGTTGCCGCGCGCAGGTCTGCAACAAAGTCCACGATCGTGAAATCCGATTCATGCCCAATCGCCGAAATGACCGGAAGTGTTGAAGCCGCAACCGTCCGCGCGAGCCCCTCATCGTTGAATCCGGCTAGGTCTTCCGCCGACCCGCCGCCGCGCGCTACGATGATGACTTCCACGGACTTCGTTTGATTGAAGTATCTGATTCCTGCCGACACTTCCGAAGAACAGCTCTCGCCTTGGACTTGGGCAGGGAAAATTAGCACGCTCGCGCTGTGATGCCGCCGGTGCAGTATTTGCAGAATGTCCCTTAGCGCCGCCGCTTGCGGAGAGGTCACCACCCCGATTCGGCGTGGCATCGCAGGAATCGGCTTCTTCCTTGATGCATCAAACAGTCCTTCAGTCTCGAGTCTGGCCTTGAGTTGCTCGAAGGCTACGAGAAGAGCCCCGGCGCCCTTCGGCTCCATATACTCTGCGGCAATCTGAAGTTCGCCGCGATCTTCATAGATCGTGACTCGTCCTCGAATGACAATTTGCATGCCGTTCTCGGGTCGGAATCGCAACAGCCGGGCTGCGCTCCTGAACATCACAATCTTGATTTGAGCGGCCTCTTCTTTGAGCGTGAAATAAAGATGGCCAGCCTCGGACGGCCGAAAATTTGAAATCTCGCCTTCGACCCACGTGTCCGCATACTCCCGTTCAATGTGGCCTCGCACTGCCGAAACCAATCCTCGCACCGTCCAGACCCGCCGTTCTGGCGGACGAAAGCTGAATCCGAGTTGGTCCCCAGCAACCATCTGTCGCAGTTTACCTCAGACGCACTTGCATCTTGAGGGGTGACCCACGACACTGTCCCCATGCGTGCTGTGGTGCAGCGAGTCGCGGAAGCCAGTGTCAGTGTGGGCGGAAATCCCGTTGGCGATATCGGGAGAGGTTTGCTGGTGTTTCTCGGGGTCGCGAAACAAGATACGCCCGTCGACATCGAATACCTTGCAGACAAAGTAATCGGCTTGCGCATCTTCGAAGACGACGAAGGCAAGATGAATCGTTCCGTCGCCGAGGTCAGCGGCGGCATTCTTGTCGTCTCCCAATTCACACTCTACGGCGATGTTCGCAAGGGCAGGCGTCCTTCATTCGATGACGCTGCGCCACCCCATATCGCGAAGGAATTTTACGAGTTGTTCGTGGAAAAAATTCGGCAAGCCGGAGTTCGCTGCGAGACAGGCCGCTTTCAGGAAACTATGCAGGTCTCACTCGTAAACGAGGGGCCGGTCACAATCATGATCGATTCGCGAAGGGCTTTTTGACGCTTTACCCTTCGCGATCAGGCAAGAATACCCATTCTGCGTCCAACCTTCTTCAACACATCAAGCGCTCGCGTGAGTTCGTCTTGAGTATGCGTCGCCGTCATGATGGTGCGTACACGTGCTTTGCCTTCGGGAACCGTTGGAAAGGCGATGCCCGTACCGAGCACACCTTCTTTGAAGAGTTCCTTTGAAAAATCCATTGTGAGACGTCCATCGCCAATAATAATGGGGGTGATGGGCGTCTCGCTGGCAGGAGTCGTCTTCCCGCCGATGTCGAACCCCAAAAGTCCAAGTTCTTTTTTCCAGAATCGTGTGTTGTCCCACAACTTCTCAATACGTTCTGGCTCCTGCTCCAGGACATCAAATGCGGCGATACAGGTGGCCGCCACTGAAGGTGGATGAGATGTCGAAAACAAGAATGGGCGCGCGCGATGATACAGAAAATCAATAAGATCACGCGTGCCGCACACGTATCCTCCCAGCGCTCCGATGGCCTTCGAAAGCGTTCCCACCTGGATATCGACTCGTCCGTGCATACCAAAATGATCGATCGTCCCGCGTCCATTGCGTCCCAGAACGCCTGACGAATGCGCGTCGTCGACCATCATGATGGCGCCGTATTTCTCTGCTACCTCACACAGGCCCGGCAGCGGGCCGATATCGCCATCCATCGAGAACACACCGTCACTAATCAGCAATTTCTTCCCTGGCTGATCTTTCACGCTCGCAAGTTGCTGCTCAGCGTGTCCCACATCTTTGTGATTAAAAACTAGAATCTTGGCTCGCGACAGGCGCGCTCCGTCAATGATCGAAGCGTGGTTCAACTGATCTGAAATAATGAAATCTTCTTTGCCAAGCACCGCTGATACCGTGCCGGCATTCGCCGTAAACCCTGATTGAAAGACCACGCAAGCCTCAACGTTCTTGAAACGCGCGATCTTTTCTTCCAGCTCCATGTGGATTTTCATCGTGCCCGCAATCGTGCGCACCGCGCCCGATCCGACGCCATACTTCTTGGTCGCAGCAAGGGCGGCTTCTCGGAGCTTTGGGTGCGTCGTCAATCCCAGGTAGTTGTTCGATGCAAGATTAATGACCCGCTTGCCATCAAACGTGCACTCTGCCGCCTGTTCGTCATCGAGAACGCGTAGTTTGAAGTGAGTGCCCTTGGCTTTGAGTTCATCAAGCTGGTCGGTGAGATAAGAGAGCGGGTTGACGCGAGTCGCAGTCGGCATGAATTGAACCTCGCAACAAGTGCGTTCGGATTTATGAATCACTAAGACCTGCCAGTTTAATACTCGGCAAGCAAGAAAGGGAATTCGAGCGGGGCCGCGAATCTTCCTCAGTTTGCAAGCAAGAATCGGATAGCTCAGCAGCGCCGCAACGGGGATACTCGCCGTTGTTAGCGGAGGATTCTATGTCGTTTCGCGTGATTGCGATTCCAACCAAGGTTGTTGAACTCGTACGCTCCACGATGCGTTCGCCCGGCTATGGGCACCCGGCTCACCTCGAAGTCGCAGCCGGTTATGGCCCTTGCCGGCATTGTCTTCGAACATTTGACGTCGGGGCAGAAAACCGAATCCTCTTTACCTACGACCCGTTTCATGGTGTCGAACGGCTGCCACTGCCGGGCCCTGTCTTCATTCATGCGAATCCATGCGCGCGCTTTGATGAACGCGGAGGCGTCCCGGAGACTCTTCGTCATCATCGTTTGACAATTGCCGGTTACGGCGCCGGCCGCCGATTGTGCTCCGAGCAATATGTCACTGATGGCAACGTCGAGGGTGTCATCGACAGACTGTTCGCAAACAGCGATATTCGTTACATCCACGTTCGAGACACCGACGCCGGCTGCTACGATTTTCGTGTCGAGAGATATTGACGGAGCCCACCCCAACGTACTCGCTCACCCTTTGAGTGGCGTTTCCGGAAGTACCGGTTTGGCTCCCCAGCTTTCTCGGAGACTCTCGGACCTGCTCCGATATCGAGCGCCCATGTTTAGAAACTTGGCCTCCAGCGAGCGCCGAGATAGATACGCGATGCTGATTGCAATGGCACTTCCAAGAAGAAATCGCACAAGGATTGCGAGAACCGGATTGTTGGACGGCTGCAGAATTGACCACCAGCGACTGAAAACAACGTCAACCACGCGAAACGCGAAAACGTGCACCAGGTACAGCCCGTAACTCAACCATCCGAAAAACCGTAGCACCGGGCGATCTACCAATGACTTCCGCTGACTCGTTCCGACCAGCAAAGCGGACGATATAAGTCCGAATGCCGCGGCGTTGCAGAAACTGGAAAAGAGAATTGCTCTCGACCAAAGCCCCAGTGCCGACCAAACGCAACCGGCGATCCCGACGATTAACGCCGGAAATGCGACCCGCCCAAGGTGTCCGCGACAAAAAGTGCGTGCGCGGACCCAGATGGCGAGCAATGCGCCAAGCGCCAGGCCGTCAAGGTTGCACCACGTGTATAAGGACACCCACCCACCCGGCCTGCCCGCATACTCATAACCCCACCAGCGCAGGAGTGGCGTCAAAGCAAAGATCGAGATTGCGATCGCGCTCCAACTTCGTCGCCCGAGTTGCCTGATCACCGTCGGCCACAGAAGATAAAAATGTTCCTCCACCGCAAGCGACCATAACGGTCCGTACTGCAGAGCCACTCCCATCAGGGTGGCAAAATTGCCGAGGAAGAGTGCGCTTAATCCAAAAAATCGCCAGTCGATCGATCCACTGATGAGCAGCAACAGCAGCATGCTCCACAGTGCCGGCAAAATGCGCAGCGCTCGGCGCGCATAAAAATGTGAATAGTAATGACCATCGTTCCTGCTGTCGATCAGTATGCCGGTGATCAGAAAGCCAGACAGCACGAAGAACAAATTTACCCCGACCCACCCATATCCCGAGATCGACAAAAGCATCCGCTCAGCGCTAGTCCATACCGGACTGGCAGGAGGAGCGATCCCGTGAAAGAACAACACTGATAGCACCGCCACGCCACGCAACGAGTCGAGCTCGGGCATGTATCGTCGAACGATCGGTTCGAAGGGTTCCGTCTCCGACGTCGACTGTCTTCTGTCCGTTTTCATGCTGGAGAGAGCGTCTCTGTGATGCCGAGAGAATATCAATGGAATGGAGTTCAAGGTCCACTTACATGAGCAGACCAACAGCGGCCTTTTCGAAGGTCAGCCTTCACGTCGATTCACTTACATACGACTCGCACGGCACGCGTGCCGAACCGATGCGTTCATTCCAGACTTATCGTCACTTAGTCCCGTTCGGATAAACCAAAATCTTGCTCGCCTCTCCCGTTTTCAGACGCGCCATCGCCTTGGAAAAGTCTTTCATTGCAATGCGGTCCGTAATCACCGGGTGCAGGTCCAATTTCCCCGCCTTTAACAGCGCCGTCATCTGATACCACGTCTGGTACATGCGCCGCCCATTGATCCCTTGGATCGTAATGCCCTTAAAAATGATGTCTTCTGAGAAATTCAGCGAGATGGGCTTGGATGTAAGTCCCAGCAGTGAGATTCTGCCGCCGCGCCTCACGATATCGAATGCTGTTCGAATCGCGTCAGGATGCCCTGCCATTTCAAAAACAGCGTCCACGCCCAGACCCCCAGTTCGTTCGGCCACAATGGCGTTCACATCTTCCTTTGACGGATCGATCACAACATCCGCCTTCATCTTTTCCGCGACCCGGCGGCGGTATTCGTTCACCTCAATGGCGATCACTGTCGTGGCGCCTACAGCCTTTGCCACAGCGATCGAAAACAGTCCGATCGGACCACAGCCCGTGATCGCAACGGTCTTCGCAGCAATCTCTCCGGCGAGCACCGTGTGCACGGCATTTCCAAGCGGATCGAGAATCGAAGCGTATTCCTGAGGAATGGCCGGGTCCAATTTCCAAATGTTCGATTCGGGGATCACCACGTATTCGGCGAAGGCGCCATCCGCGTCGACGCCAATGATCTTCACGTTCTGGCAAATGTGCGCTTCGCCCGTGCGGCACTGGAAACACTTCCCGCATGCCACGTGCATCTCGGCAGAAACAAAGTCTCCTTCTTTCACGCTGGTAACTTCATCACCGAACGCAACCACCTCGCCGCAGAATTCGTGGCCGGGAATCAGTGGAGGATGAATACGTCCTTGTGCCCAACGGTCCCACTCGTAAATGTGAAGATCAGTTCCACAGATGGAGGCGACTTTAACCTTGACAAGAACGTCGGTACGTCCAAATGCCGGAATCTTAACTTCGCGAATCTCCGCGCCGGGCGCGGCTTCCGGCTTGACTACCGCAAGCATGGTGCTAGGCATGAAGGGCACCTTAGGAGAGCAATCAATATAACGGCAAACAAATTATTCTAGCACCGCGCTTTCGCGCTAAACCGGACGAGTGGTCGGTGTTCACGCGTGCCGATCGGATCATTCGACAACCCTCCGCAGTTATCACGAACTCTTCCCAATCCGTTACAACGTCGGCTGGCATGAAATCCGCCCAATAAAGTTATGCCTTCATCCGCCGATGACTCTTTTGGCATGCCGCGCCCGATCTCATCTTTCTCGCCGTTCGGAGAGCCGACTTTATGAGTTCGACAATGCCTGCAATGGCGTCGGCGGTTCGGTCGTCAGGTCCACCAGACCCTAACCTCGTCAAGATTCGTGATTTGATCTACAAGAGCGCGGGCATCTTCCATCCTGACAACAAACTCCGCCTACTGGAGGATCGGATCGCGCGCCGAACGCGGGACCTGAAAGTTATCGGCTTGCGCGAGTACTTGGACATACTCACTCAGCGCTCATCGGCCCAGCAGGAGATGGCCAAGCTTCTGAACGAAATTACGATTGGAGAAACATATTTCTTCCGAAACCAGCCTCAATTGGACGCTCTAAAAACGATTGTGCTGCCTCGTGTGCTCGAAGCTCGTAGTAAAACGCCGCTGCGCCGGCTCAAGTTTTGGAGTGCGGGTTGTTCTACTGGCGAGGAGCCTTACACCCTGGCAATCATGTTGTCGGAAGAATTGAATGGTCTCCTCAAAGGCTGGACATTCGAAATTACCGCCACCGACTTGAATGAACGCTCGCTCGAACACGCAAAACAAGGTCTGTACGGCGACTACGCGATCCGCAACCTTACCGCAGCACTGAAGCAAAAGTATTTCACGCCTCAGAATGAACGGCTTCAGGTCAATCCTTCTCTCAAGTCCCTGGTTAATTTCTCGCGCCTTAACTTGCAGGACGACACTCGCATGTTGTTCATGAAAGGCATGGACGTAATCTTCTGCTGCAACGTTCTCATCTATTTCGACGTGACATCGAAGCGGCGTGTGATCCAGCACTTTTATACTAACTTGCTTTCACACGGATACCTCTTTCTCGGACACTCTGAGTCACTCTACGGTGTCAACGATGAATTTCGTCTTGTGCATATGCCCTCCGCTACCGCGTATGTTCGCGGAGACACGCGCCATGTGATAGGAGGTGCGCCGTGACCGAGACTGTCCGCGATCAGTTGCTCCGCAAACTCGAATCGCTCGATCAAATGCCCAGTTTGCCCGTCGTCGTTAGCCAGTTGCTTAACTATCTCGAAAAGCCGCCCGATCAACTGCGCATTAGCGAGGTCTCAAATGTCATCGCGCGCGACAACTCTCTCGCCGCACGCTGCTTGCATCTCGCCAACTCCCCACTCTTCGGGCGCTATCAGACGGTGGACACGGTCCACGCCGCGGTCATCGCGTTGGGGCTTCGCCGCATGAAGGAAATCGCCGTCTCCTGTTGTTTGCTCAACCTCACCCCTTCATCTGGCCCGTTTGATCCAGTGCTGTTTTGGGAGCACTCTCTTGAATGCGCACTTCTCTCACGTCGCGTTGCGCAGGCAATTGCCTTTCCCCATACAGAAAAGGCTTACCCGGCTGGATTGCTGCACGACATCGGGGTCATCGCTCACCTCTGGCTCGTCCCAAACGAATTTCGCGCCGCACTCGATGTCGCGACGGCACGCCACATTTCCTTGCAGGATGCTGAACTCGAAATCCTGGGCATTACCCATTGCGAAAGTGGCAAGTTTCTCGCCGAAAAATGGCACCTCGGCGAGGAGTTAACCACCGTCATTGCGTTTCATCACGACATCGATCGCGCGCCCGAACATCGAATGTTAACCGCGATCGTTGCCCTCGCAGATTTACTGTGCCGCATGAACGCCATGGGCTACGGCTTTCCTGAAGATCGTCAGGTCGATTTGACCACGGAGCCAGCGTTCGCTTGCCTTATGAGTGAGTCTCCCACCTCGAAATCTGTTGACTGGGCTCGGATCACAATGGAAATGGATGGCTATCTCGAAGAGGTCCGCAGGCTGGTCGCTTTGCTCTTTCGCTCCAAATGAATGTAACAACCTGGGCGACTCAACATCCAGTCACCGTCCCGCCACGTCTATCCCGCTCCAACCGCGAGACGCCCCGTCGATTGTCCGAAGGCTTCATTGATCTTGTCCACCAATGTCTTTACCGAAAATGGCTTTGCCAGGTAATAAACCTCTTTCGCGTCGGGCATGCTTGCTTCCGGACAACTGTCTCCGTACCCAGACATAAACACCACCTTCAGCTCAGGCTGATGTTTTCGCAATTCTGTCCCAAGCTCGGGCCCTGTTTTGCCCGGCATCACTACATCACTCAACAACAAATCAATTCCTTCTTCTTGATGTCGATACGCCTCTAAAGCCTCGGCAGCATTCCGCGATCGCACAATACGGAATCCCGCTCTTTCCAGAATCTCGAATGCCACGTCTTGCACAAATTCGTCATCCTCAACCAGCAGGATAGTGGCTCGCTTTTTGCCAGCGCTTTGCATCACTCCCTCCGCGCACCGCGTTGCATAACCGCCAATCTGAAAAGCAAACGCAATGCCAATGGCAGTGAATTACCCATCCGTGCGCAACTCGCTGATTAGTCGTCTTTAACAATCGCCAGGAAAACGCTTCGCCACGTCTTTTCCTATCGAGGGGTTCCATTCCGGGAGGCGGAGTGTCAGAGTGGGCTTCTCCTCAACTACTTTGCCGTGAGAAGCGTCTGGTTGGGATCGAGCAGAACCTTCGTCGTCCTGTGGGGAGCGACAATTCGAAATGTCGTTTCCGGACCGTCAGAAAACACCTGCCCTAGGAAAACAAGCTCGGGATTGTTCCCGATCTGCCCATAAAGAGGTACCGGCACCACCAACTCGGGCGGTGCTTCCTTTTGCATGATCTTGCCTGTGATCACGACTGAATTTTCCCGGGAGACATACTTCGTCCCTTGCAGCTCGAGTTTGGGCACCGCGGTGCCATTGATCCACCCGTCCAGAAACCATGCAAGGGATTTCTTTCCCTCGTACCTGAGCTGCGGCGGAAGATCTTCTTCGAACACGCCCACTAACTCTCCCGTCGTGATCAATCTCCCCTGGTATTTTTCCCTCAGTCGCTGCAGTCCGCGTAGAAATGGATCCTCTGACGGCGCGCCGCGCTTCAATGTTCCCTCCCGCAGCATCGAGCGCAGCATGTGAAACAGCCACGTTCCTCTGCCATAACTGATTGCTTCATAACCGTTCGGAAAACGTGACGAAGACAAGCGTCCGCCGAATGTGACTGGCCCGGCATCTTTCAACAATTCACCATTTGTATTTTTCTCAAAGAGGTTGTCCCGATATCTGGTGAGAACCGCTCGAAACTGAGCAGGATTTTCTCGTTCCAGCATCATCAATGACGAGTAGTTCGCCATCGCTTCCACCCACCACTGGTCCCGATAGCTTCGCCAAGCGATCAGGTCGCCCCACCACTGATGAGCGATCTCGTGGATTAGAACCTGCGAACTTAGAATCGACTGCACCGGGTCGAGCCGCAGGTGTTGGCGCTCCGCCTCAGACAAGAACGCGTAACTCGATAGGAACACCAGCCCAGGCCATCCTTGGCTCAGGTCGCCTGGCAACTGAGTGAGCGCCAGTGAAGAATAAGGATACGGACCAAATCGTTTGCCGAAGAAATCGATTGCTTGCGCAGATCGATCTGCCACCGATTGAGCATTACGGGCCGGCGACGGTGGCGGCGTTGTGACTACAACCGCCGTGCCCGGCATGTTCGGGCGCCGTAGGCTGGGTATCGCCACAACTTCTTCCTGGCCTTTGGGGAAGTTTTTTTCTACCCCAGTCGTCGCATACGCATCGACAGCGATCGCTCCGCTCGTTGCCCTGGCGCGCTCATATTTCCCTAAATTGAACCCTGCCACCGGAATGGGACGCTCTGATACCCAACGTGTTGCTTGATCACCGGCAGTCAAAATTTGTCCCTCGTTCGTGATGCTCTTCCCGAGCACCGCAGGCTTTCCTGTCGCAACCAGGGTCCATGCCGCCGGATAGTGAAACTCGAGATCGAAATTGGACATGGCAAGCCCGAGATTCGGATACCACGTGCCGCGCGCTCCAACATAAAGAAGACCCGATCCGGCTTCAGAGATCACCTCGCCTCCATACTTGAATCGGAGCTTGATCTTCTGGCCGGCTACTAACATTTGCGGAAACACAACCGCGATCAGATCATTACCCCGACGCGCGAGTTGGCTGCCTTCAAGCGCCTGGTTGTGAATGAACTCGAGAGGTTTGTCGTCCAACTCTACCGATCGAACGTCCAGATATCTCGACAGCTCAAACAACAGCGCTCTTTGCCCGCCACGCAATACATCAATTTGCATCTGGGAATCTGCATCCAACTGTCGCGGAGGGCGAATGCCTACGGCCACCCGATAGCTGCCGATCGTGACATCATCTCTCCGCGACGAAGAAGGCGGCGCTGCTCTCGGCACTGCCGTTCGTGGCGCAAACGATGTCAGGGTGTCGATGTAGGTGATTTGATTTTCGGTCTTCAGTTGGGCAACCCAGATGGAATCCGGCACGGTCGCGTCGTAGTAAAGATCAATCGCACCAAGCTTGCGGCCCTGTAGTCGCGCATGCAACAATCTGCCGGAAATCGTGAACTCCTGTGGAGGAGCCGCTGTTCCCGGCAGGAACTGGCTGAAGTCCAACAGCAGCCGTAGCGCGTCGCTGTCCGCCAACCGCGAAGCCGTTCCTCCAAACTGCGTGACGAATTCCGCACCCTCGATTGGCCTTAGCGCGGGCTTAAGCTCGTCGAACGTCTCATCATTAAACCGGATGTATGCGGTCGTGAACTGTTCTTCGAGAATCGCCATTCCCGTAAACAGCGCAAGCGAAGCTCGCTCGATCTTGTTCGGCGGGCGCAACAAAACTTCCCCGTCGCCGACGAAAAACGCGCCCGTGATGCGCCCGCAAATGTCCGTGGTGAATGCGATCTCGCCGTCTTGCAACAAAATGTGCAGGCTGTTGCGATCAAGTGCGGCCTCGCGAATGTGATAAACCCGGCCCTTGTCGAGTCCAACACTTCGCAATTGCGTGTACAAATCGCTCGCTGTGCGAGGCGAAGAATTCTCAGCGTGTCCTCGGATTGTCCCGCCCAGCAAAAGCACAATCAGACACGCTATCGTCCACTTGGTCCCCATGACTTTCGTCACCTGCTGAGCAATGCCCCCGTTGCTAGAATGCGCTTCTGTGCGGCTTTCTGTCATCTTCCTGCTGGCCGGCTCGCTCGCGGCCTCCATCACCGCTTCCGCGGACGTCATTCGTCTGAAGAATGGTCGAACGATCTGGGCCGATCATGTTCGCGACACGGGAAAGCGCCTCGAGTATGACATCGGAGATAACTCCTACGCGATACCCAAGTCGCTCGTCGATCGAGTAGACACAGGCGGCATTCCGCCTCAACTCTCTTCAGCCTCAGGATCTGCGGCCCACGACGTACCCGATTTCGCCCCCGCGGTAAGTCTTCGCCGCGAAGCTGATGTTGCCTCCAAAATCGTCCACGATAATCAGGTCGATGTGGAAGCTCTCGCAGCCGTCGAAAAAGAAGGGAACGCCGAGCTAACTGCCACGGCCTACTTCCTGGCGGGAAAACACGAGTTCGATCGTAACAACCTCGCGGGAGCGCGCCGCTACTTCGAAACGGCGCTGCGCTTCCAGGGCGAAAACGCAACGATTCTGACCTACTATTCAGCCCTTCTTGCCCGCACCGGCAACGCGGCGGAAGCCCTCCCATTCGCACAGCGCGCGGTGGCGAGTGCTCCCGATTCCCCGGATGCCCTCACCATTCTTGGATACGTGCAGGCCTCTACTGATCACACGCAAGACGCAATCCGCACCTTCAAACGTTCCTTAAAAGTGCGTCCCGACCCGGCGGTCGAGAAATTTCTCGCCCAAGCCCAGCGCGAAGCCACCGTCGAAGCCGACTATTCCTCGCGTGAGAGCAGTCACTTCATTCTTCGTTTTGAAGGCAGGCGTAGCGATGAATCGTTCCGGCGCGATCTTTTGGCCACGTTGGAAGCCCACTATGACGACCTCGTGCGCGAACTAGGCGTTACTCCGCGCAGCAGTATTCCTGTGGCGCTTTATACAGAACAGGCGTTTTTCGATGTGACCCAAGCCCCTTCTTGGAGCGGCGCTGTGAACGACGGCAAACTCCGCATTCCCATCAACGGACTTGTTTCCGTCACTCCCGAGTTGTCTCAGGTTCTAAAACACGAACTGGCACACTCCTTCATCAACCAAATCTCTGGTGGACGCTGCCCGCAATGGCTTCATGAAGGTATCGCGCAATTAGTGGAAGGCAAATCCACGCAATCCAGTGGTCGCCAACTGTCGCAGCTCTTTCAGGCGGACCATGCCCTCCCCTTCAACACTCTCGAAGGTAATTTCATGGGGTTCTCGGCGATCGAAGCCCGGCTCGCCTACGATCAGTCCCTCGCCGCCGTCGAATTCATTCACTCGACCTCCGGCATGGGAGACTTACAAAGAATTCTTGAGCGCATCGGACAAGGCAGTTCCACCGAGGCGGCTTTGCGTTCAACCATTCACTCGGACTACCGCCAACTCCAGGACGAAGTTGCCCGCTACCTCAAAGACCGCTACGGAAACTAAACTCAAATTTCCAGCAGCAGCATGAACCAATCATTTTTTCTGGGGATGATGCAGAAAACTCGGCGTTTGCCGATCCAATCGCGGTCTAGCTCTCCAGATACGCGTCAATCCATTCCTTCAGCCGGATCCGCCTGTCATCGGTTGCATCGAACTTGATTCCGAACGATCGATTCTTTCCGCGCCACGTCACGTTCCCGCGAATCCAGATGCGTGGCAGGGTTAACAGTGCAAATGAAACTTCCACCAGCTGTCCTGGCTCAAATGCGTGCGCGCACTTTAACGACATTCCCCCGGAACTCACTTCCTGGGTCGTTGCGGTAATCTGCGTTCCATCCGCCAGCATCACGCCAACTTCAGTCATCACCGGAATGCGCACATATCGCCTGAATTCATGCAGCACTAACATCTGCGTTGCGCGCACCAGCTTCAGCGCCGCCTGTCGCTCGACAGGTTCATGAAAGACGGCATTGATGCAGTACTTGGAGAATTTCATCGCCTCCTGCGCGCTGCCGCCCACTCCGTAAATCACCATCCGGCTATTGGACTGCGACCGCCGCGCCGCTTCCATCACAGGCTGCGAATCGCCGACTAAACGCACCACGCAAGCCTCAAATTTTTCTTTCGCCAATCGCTCGGCGGCGATCGGACCTTCCAAAGGCAAGCTCTCCACCCCAAATTGTCGGAAGCACTCCGTCAGTACCGCTTTGGCTGGCCCGTTGATGTCGACCAGCGCAACCCGCGCCCCAGCCTTCTTGGTCGGAGGGAGAGACGCCAGGGCAGTGCCAAAACCTTTTTCCATGTGGGTAGGAAGCTGTCGCTGCGAAACCCCATTCTGGCGCGTAAACCGCCGATTAGCAAAGGTTTCGAAGGGCCGTGCTTGGGTACAGAAGTACCATTACCCCGAATGCACCAGCGGGTATTCCCACATTTCGGCGACATCGATCAGAAATTTTTAGGCGACACTTCTACCGTGACAATGGCCTCTCAAATCAACTCCCCCATCGATCCACCTTGACAATCGCTCCCTTTGGGCGCACTGTCGCGGACACGTCGTGGCGGAGCCTATCCCCCTAGCCCATTCCTTCCTAGGCTCTTGCCCTCGAAGCCGTATCGGGCCTTGTAAGCACCATTTCATCAAGACGTGCGTCATGGGACGCATCGCTATGCGTCAAGGGTCAAGCCATACCGGCCTAACCGCTGTAGGCGTGTGGCTGTTCGAAAAGACTTCAATCCAAATCGAAATGAACGCACCACACTCACTGACGTGGGAGAGGAAAAATCCATGAGGCAAAGTGCACGTGCTTTTGCATTCTTTCTGTTGATATCCATTGGGGCCGCAAGCCAGTCCGCCCATGCGACCAAGCTCACCGTGAATTGCGATAAACAACAACCCATTCGCACAGCCCTGCGTCTGCTCGCGACGACCAACCCGCAAGGACCTAACACAATCACAGTTTCGGGCGCATGCAAAGGAAACATCGTGATCCAAAGTATGGATCGCCTCACCCTGATTGCCAAAAGTGGCGCTTCGATCACGGATCGTTCCAACGGTACCTTAGCGGCAGTGGATATCGAGGACTCGCGCAGCGTCACCCTGCAGGGATTTACCATCAACGGCGGCGGCACAGGAGTCTTATGTAATACCGCAAGTGTGTGTTATCTCACTGGCAACACGATTCAGCGCGCTGATGGGTTGGGTGTGGGGGTATTTGCTGGCTCTCATGCCTTTCTAGAAAGCAATGTGATCCAGAACAGTTTCTTTCGCGGTGCGACTGTGGATGGTTCGCAGCTGTTCAGCAGCAACGACGTCTTCCAGGGCAATGCGGCGCAAGGGATAGTCGTAGCGGCCGAGGCTTATTTCGTAGCGACCAACTCCAGCTTTCTCAACAATGCTGTTGGCGTAGAGGGCGCTACTGGCACCGTGTCACTCATCGGTGGGACCATCACTGGCAGCGGCGGTGACGGTGTGATACTCCTCGGCGGCGCCACGGCTCTGTTTCGGGGTCCGACTATAACCGGCAACGGTGGGAATGGTGTTCACTTGGAAGACGGCTCGTTCGCGGGTTTCCTCGCGGCGAACATTACGGGCAACTTGAGCGGCACGGACGTGGACTGCGCCCCACAATTTCCGATTACTCGTTTCGTAGCGAGAACCGGGGGCGTTACAAACTGCGTTGAGCCCGCGAGCAGTTCAAAACTAAGAGCCGCGGAATAAGGATGTGTACTAAATTCTATCGTCCAGGGTGCCCCGCTCCTCGATGTCCTTTGCGAGGGGCGGGTGCATTCGGCACCAATCTCAGCAAGAGCAACAATCTTGCAGGTTATTCCTACGAGTCTCCGTGACTTCGTGGTGAATCGAAGGTAGCCTCTCTACTCACTCCATCTCTTAAACACAATCGCGCCATTCGTTCCGCCGAACCCGAACGAATTCGACAACGCATAATCCAAACTAGCCTTCCGTGCCTCATTCGGCACGAAATCCATATTGCCCGTTTCCGGATCCTGGCTCTCCAGGTTCACCGTCGGAGGCAGAATCTGGTCTCGCAACGCAAGGACAACAACGCCCGCCTCCAGCCCGCCGGCGCCGCCAAGCAGGTGCCCGGTCATCGATTTCGTTGAGCTCACCGGTACCTTGTGCTCACCAAAGAAATTCCGGATTGCATGCGCCTCAAGAACATCTCCAATCGGCGTCGAAGTCCCATGCGCGTTCACGTATCCAATATCAGTGGGCTTCAGCTTCGCGTCGTTGATGGCATTGCGCATCACGCGGAAGCCGCCTTCGTGCTCCGGTGCGGGCTGAGTAATGTGATACGCGTCGCCGCTCATGCCGTACCCAACCATCTCCGCAAGAATCGGAGCTCCGCGCTTCTTTGCGAACTCCATGTCCTCCAGAATCAGGATGCCCGCTCCCTCTCCAATCACGAATCCGTCCCGCTCTGCGTCCCACGGACGGCTCGCCTTCTCCGGTTCATCGTTCCTAGTCGAAAGCGCGCGCATCGCCGCAAACCCACCAACGCCCATCGGCGTGATGGCGGCTTCGGCTCCGCCCGCGATCATGGCGTCCGCATCGCCCCGCTGGATAATTTTGAATGAATCGCCCAGCGAGTGCGCGCTCGTCGTGCAAGCGGTCGCTGTAGCCTCGTTCGGACCTTTCGCGCCGAACCGCATCGAAACATGTCCGGCTGCCAGGTTGACGATCGCTGCTGGAATAAAGAAAGGCGAAATCTTGCGCGGACCACCCTCGAGCAACGCCCGGTGTTCTCGTTCGATGACGTCGAAACCGCCGATGCCAGAACCGATGTGAACGCCCACCCGCTCCGCAATCTCCGGCGTGACTTTCAGGTTGCTCATCTTCATCGCCTCGTCGGCCGCAGCCAGCGCGAAGTAGATGAACCGCCCCATCTTCTTTACTTCTTTTTTCTCGACAAAATTCAGCGGGTCGAAATTCTTGACCTCTGCGGCGATCTGACAAGCGAACTGCGACGCGTCGAACTGCGTGATACGCGCCACGCCACTCTTTCCTGCCAGCAGGTTGCTCCACACCTCATCGGTCGTGTGCCCCACGCCGCAGACCAGGCCAATCCCGGTAACTACGACCCTTCTTGCCAACTACTTTCCGCCTTTCCCGTGCTTACCGACGTAGTCGATCGCGTCCTGCACGGTGCGGATCTTCTCCGCATCTTCATCCGGAATTTCGATGTCGAAGGCTTCCTCGAAAGCCATCACCAGTTCAACCGTATCGAGCGAGTCCGCTCCCAGGTCGTCCACGAACGAGGCATTTGGCGTCACTTCGCCCTCGTCCACGCCCAACTGTTCCACGATGATCTGTTTCACTTTTTCATCAGCAGCGGCCATGTCTCCTCGCCTTCTAAAACCAAATAGAGACGTAGCTTCCTACGTCTCCTTTACCTCAGTCCCGTGGTGCATTTTCGAACAAACTATTTCGCCGCCTTGGGCTGTTTGGCGATGTAATCAATCGCGTCCTGTACGGTGCGGATCTTTTCCGCATCCTCGTCCGGAATCTCGATGTCAAACGCTTCTTCGAACGCCATCACCAGTTCCACGCGGTCCAAAGAGTCTGCGCCCAGGTCATCCACAAACGACGCCGATGTTGTCACTTCCCCCTGGTCGACTCCCAACTGCTCCGTCACGATCTGCTTCACTTTTTCATCAATAGATGCCATACGACTCCCTTCAGGTATGAACGAATCTTATAGTGTAAAGGCCGATTTAAAAGTATGTAAAGAAAGAGGACGGGCTGCTGACCCCCGTCCACCAGAAACTTTTGAAGACGCCTTCAGAATCCTAAACGCCATCGCTCCGAACGGTCAAACGACCACTCTTCACACCAACGTCAACCAATGTGATGAAGAGCTCAAAAATTTATTGGTAGAGTTTTTATAGGCTTGCGGGAGTTTACAGGCTGCGCGGAGTTGGGAACACGCGTTCTTCGCGAACTTTGCGGTTTACAGCTTTAGCTTGTTACTAAGAATCCAATCGCGAAGCGAACATTACCGCTCCACAAACGACTTCAGCCTCAACAGAGCCTGGTCCCACTGCTCGGACACAAGGTCAAGATACTCCTTCGCCTTGTCGAGGGGCTGGGGATTGAACTCAAAAAGACTCTCCCGCCCCGTACGAGTGCACCGCACTATTCCTGCCCCATGCAGCACTCTCAAATGCTTTGTGATCGCCTGCCGAGTCAACCTCGAGCCCTCGGTCAATTCAGCGATCGAATGCCGCCGTCCATCAGAGAGTTTGGCCACCAGCGTCAACCGCGTGACGTCGCCCAATGCGGCAAATAGCGATGCTCGGTCCCGAAACCTGATCGACCCGGCGTTATGTCCCTTGTGTGACATGTTTTTCAATGTTCTTCATTTGCTCAGCCCAGCCTCCGTCATTCATGCGGAAAGCCTCAAGGCGTCGCCCGCTCGGAATCTTATCGAACCCCGATTCTGTCACCGTGAGCAACGTGCCATTCGCGGTTTTCTTCAGTGTGAATTCGACAAGAGTTGGTGGCTCGTTCGAATAGTCGATCTTGGGGTCGACAGCGTAGGGGTGCCAGGTAAACGAGAATAATTTCTCTGGCTCCATCTGCTGCACCGTCGCTTCCCACTTCAAATGCTCGTACCCAGGATAGGTAATTTGCCCGCGCGACACCTGGCCGGGTACGAACGGGCCTTCCAGCTTAACGCGGAACCACTCCCCAAATTCCCGATGATCGGTCAGCGCACGCCAGACCTCCGATACGGGTGCCTTGAGCTCAATTTGCTTTTCAATGCGGTCATTCACGGTGCGCAACCTCCAGGTTGCATATTATCAACGGGCGCACACCTCATGCAACCCTTAAGTTGCATTTTTAAAAGTCACATTTCTAGTCAAAAGCCTGCGCCCACAGCGTGTTGACCACATCTAAATACTAGAGATGTCGCTCACGTTGACCGAATCGAACAAGCAGCCTGGTGTGCATTACGCCCTCACTCGCGACGGCCTTGAGCTTCCCGTGGTCGACGTTTCGCATCCACTTTTTGCCCTGGATGTAGACGCTCCGCAACAGAAAGCCTTGGTGGACAAGTTCTTGGCTGAGGGCACGCCATTTCAATTCCTCCCCCGGCCACTTCGCAATCCGTTGCTGCGCTTTTTCCTCCGCGACTCGATCCTTGCTCAGGGTATTCGCGGTGCGCAGGGAACCTTCCTGTCAGGCCTGCATACCTACCTCCTCAAACTTGGCCCCGAAATGTTGGGGAGTGCGTATGCCAAACCGATTGACCGACGAATCGCTGCGTCACTTCCAGTGCTCAGCATTCGCCTTCGACTGCAGGATGTTGCCAAATTGACGGCAGACGTTCTATTGCCGGCATTACAGGCCAATCGACGGCAGCCACTGACGCTCATCAATATCGCGGGCGGTCCTGCCGTCGATTCTCTGAACGCACTGATTCTGCTCAATCAGCGCTGCCCTGGAATTAACTCGGAACGCCCCGTTTCGATTGCGGTCCTTGATCTTGACGATGCAGGTCCAGCGTTCGGAAAAGCCGCTCTTACATCCATGCGTGCTTCCGCCGGCCCGCTCCACGGACAGACAATCTCTTTCAACCACATCCATTTCAATTGGGCAGATACGGCGACTCTCGATGTTGTTTTGCGGGAGGCGCACGAACAAAGCGCGATCGTCATGTGCTCTTCAGAAGGTGGCTTGTTTGAATACGGCTCCGACGCCGAAATCGAAAATAATCTCAAAACCCTCCGAGCATTCGACGAAGTGATTGCCGTAGTGGGTTCTGTAACCCGTAGTGACGAACTCGCTCATCGTTTGCGCCAGAACAGCGCCGCGGCAACTCGCCCGCGTGGATTGCAAGTCTTCAGCTCTCTCGTAAATAAATCGGGCTGGAGGATCGTCGAAGCTGTCGAACGTCCCTTAAGCGACCAGGTACTCCTGAAGCCTATCGTTTAGCTCGACCGGCAACGGAAAACCGAATGTTCTAGAGCGGCGAGGGCCTTATCACGGTTCGCCGCTCGCTTCCCGAAGCTTTACTTCGAATACATATCCCGCAGCACAGTCTGCCGATTCGTCAGCGGGATCTCTCGTCCTTCAATAAACACCCTCTTCACATCGGTCTTTACATCGAGTGGATCTCCGTTCGCAACCACCACATTTGCGGTCTTCCCCGCGTCCAGCGACCCGAGTTTGTCCGCGACACCCCAGATTTCCGCTGGGTTCAAGGTGATCGCTTTTAGTGCATCTTCATACGGAAGCCCGAACGCCGTCGCGAAGCCGGCCTGGTAAGGCAAATTTCGCACGCCGTGCGCGTCGTAAGTTGCAAACGCGATTTTCACCCCGCGCTTGTGCAGTTCGGCCGGTAGGCTATAGACAGTGTCAAAACGCTCTTCCGGTTTCGGCTCCTGATAGATCGGGCCAACGATGACAGGCACTTTCAGTCCCGCGATGTAGTCCAACACTGCCTGGCTGTGGCTCACATGGTTCAACACTATCTTCAGATTGAATTCGTTCGCTAGCCGCACTGCAGTTTCCAGATCGCTTGGTCCTTCCGCCGCCAGCACAATCTGTTTCTTGCCATGTAAGTAAGGGAGCAACGCCTCGAGCCGCAAGTCGCGCTTCGGAGCGAGCGGTTCCGGCTTGTTGTCCTTCGCCGCTGCGTCTTTCTTCTTATCGTATTCCGCGAGCTTCCCTTCGTAGTCGCGTGCATCGATGAACGCCTGCCGCAGTTGCGCCGCCATGCCCATGCGTGTCGACGGATACTTTCGCTTTTCCCAACTCTCCCGCCTGCGTTGCTCACCAGTAAAATTCAGCGGCAATGCGATATCTCGAACCAGCAACATCTCATCCGCCGATTTCCCGTCCAGCTGAATGAACGAGTCCTGTCCCGGCAAAGTATCCGTACTGGTCGGCGCCACGATCGCATTGGTTACGCCGTTGATGCGTGCCACCGGAATCAGCGCCGTCTCCGCATGAAATGCATCCGCCGTGTGCATGTGCGGCATGATCTCGTCGCTCGGCTCCACCAGGTCGTTCGTCATGTTCTCGGCGGAGATCTCCGTGAGCCCAAGATTCGTCTCCGAATCAATCAGCCCCGGATAAACCGTCATCCCCGTTACATCAATGACCTGCGCTCCTGCCGGAATCTTCACTGACGCGCCCGCCCCCACCGCCGAAATCTTCCCGTTCTCCATCACCACCACGCCGTTCTCAATCACTCCATGCGTGATGGTCAAAACCTTCCCGCCCTTCAAGACGACGGCTTTCGTCTGCGCGGACGCTGGGTTACATGCGAAGAGCGCAGCAAACACAAGTCCCGCGGCAACCCGAGAACCGAAAACTGAGAACCGAGCACTGAGAACCGAGAACTGGTTCATTGTCCCTCCTGATACTGCGGCATCCCAAACCCTGGCAACGCCCGGTCAAAATAAACTCCGCCGTCAATGAACACTTTGTTCGGCACCGCGAAGCTCGACAGCGGATACCCATCCCAGATCACTAGATCGGCATCCTTCCCCACATCAATCGAGCCCACTCGATCATCCACGCCCACGATCCACGCTGCATTCAACGTGATCATCTTCAGTGCCTCATCTTCGGTTGCGCCGCCGTACCGCATCGTCTTCCCCGCCTCCTGATTCAGTCGCCGCGCGAAATCGTCCGAATCGCTCTTGATAGCGACTCTCACGCCCTTCCGCATGGAGATCACCGCATTCCAGGGAATCGCGTCCCACGCCTCTTCCTTGTATCCCCACCAATCCGCAAACGTCGCAATCGCGATGTTTTCTGCCGCAATCTTTTCAGGAACCTTGTACGCCTCTAGCGCATGATGGAAGGCGCGAATCTTGTATCCAAACTCCTTCGCCATCGCGATCTCATTCAGAAACTCGTCTGCCCGATAGCAGTGAATCTGCACCATCAACTTTCCGCGCAGCACGTCCGCCAGCGCTTCAAGCTTCAAATCATGCTTCGGTTGGGTGGCGTCCTTGTCGCCCTTCTTGACCTTGGCCTCGTAGTTGTCCCACTCCTTCATGTAGTCCTGCGCCTGAACCAGCGCCTCGCGCTGTACTGCGAAGTTGCCCATGCGCGTAGAAGGCAATTGGTCCCGCGACCCGTACACCCTCTTTGGATTCTCCCCGCTCGCAAACTTGATCGACCGTGGCGCTCCCGGAAATAGCATTGCGTCCCGGCCCAGGCCATATTTGTGCTTGATCACTACTGCCTGCCCGCCGATCATGTTTGCCGACCCGTGCAACAGCAACGACGTCGTTACTCCGCCCGCCAGCCCGCGATAGATCGCCTTATCCTGATAATCGAACGCATCCATCATCATCATGTGCGGCGTGATCGGGCTGGTCGCCTCGTTTACGTCATCATCAAGAGCAATGTGCGAATGCGAATCGATGATCCCCGGCGTCACGAATTTCCCACCCGCGTCCACTACCGCGACCCCGGCCGGCGCGGACACATTTTCACCAACGGCCGCGATCTTCCCGTCTTTCACGTAAATGCTGCCGTTCTTGATGTTCCCGTGCGTCACCGTCATCACGACGGCGTTTTTTATAAGGACGTCCTGCGTTTGAGTTGGCGAGGCTTGTTGTTGCGCAAGCAGGGCTCCGCAGAGCAGCACGCACACGAAAACCAGCCATCGCAGGAAACGTATCGCGACACGATCAACTTTCATGGGACCTCAGCAGGAACTGACGTTCAGGTGAACGCAGGATTGTAGGAGCGATTTGCGCCAAGGTCAATCGGCACGCGAGCCCCATGGGATGTTATGTTCATGCCGCGAGGCTATTTCGAGGATTCCAGATGACGCTTCTCTCAACCTTTCTTTTCGCCGCACTCTTAATCGCCGGAATCTCCGCGCCGCAAGTTTCGGCAGCTACCTGCCCCAGCCAGCCCAAGACTGAAGCTGCGCTGCTCGACCTCGAGCGTTCCTGGGCAAAGGCGCTTCAGCAACACGACGCCGACACCGTCTCTTGTTTTCTCTCGGATGAATTTCAGGACGCAGGCGTTGAAGGCGAACTCAACGATCGCGCCGCCACCCTCGCCCGCATTCCGAAGCGCGGGCCCAATCAGAACCGTCTCGAAGATCTCCACGCCCACATCTATGGCGACGCCGCCTACGTTCGCGGACTCAACCAGGTTCTTGATCCCTCGGGCAAACCGCTAGCCCGTGTGCGCTTCACGGATATCTTTGTCTACCGCGACGGCCGTTGGCAGGCCGTGGCCGGCCACGAAACGCTGCTCCCTGATGAAAAGCATTAGCCCACAGCTGCAGGGATACAAACGCCGTTACCGCCCCAGCCTCCCGATCACGTACAACACGATCGATACCACCACACTCAGCACGATCGACGTCACAATCGGAAAATAAACCGTCGTATTCTTCCCGCGATACACGATGTCCCCTGGAAGCCTGCCCACCGGCACGCCGCTCCGTCCAAGCAGCACAAAGGCAACTCCCACCGCCAACAGAACGCCGCCGAGAACGATCAACACTTTGCCGAAGTCACCCATGACGTCAGTTTAATCCCTACCAGACTTTCCGACCCCAGCCCTGCATTACAATCCACGTCATGCATCGCGCGACCCTTGCTGCAATCCTCGTTCTCTCGACGCTCACGCTCTTCGCCCAATCCACCGAAGTTGAAATCACCGCAGAGCCATCTCACCATCTCGCTTTCGAAAACGATCAAGTTCGAGTTTTCAAAGTCGAGGTTCCTCCGCACAAGTCGACGCTCATGCATTGGCATCGCCACGACTACCTCTTCATCACATTGGGTGCAGCCCACGTTTCGAACCAGATCCAAGGACGCGATCCCATCGAGCTCAACTTCGTCGACGGCGACACGCGCTTCGTATCCACCAATTTCGCCCACGTCGCCCAGAATCTTTCCGACAAGCCATTTCGCAACGTGACAATCGAACTCCTGAAAGACGAGCAAACCCGCAAAAATCCTCCACCCAAATGGGACGAAGAACGCGGCCTGAATGTTTTCAACGGAGGCATGCAGCACATCCTCTTCGTGCAAGACGGAGTTCGCGTAAGCGAAATCGATTTACAACCTGGTGGCACAATCCCAACTCATCATCATGAAGGCCCGCATCTCTTGGTTGCCGTCAGCGACCTCGATCTTCGCAGTGACGTTGAAGGCCAAGGTCCCATGCCCGGTAAATTCAAATCAGGCGACTCGAAGTGGCTCCCGGGCGGATACACTCACACCCTCACCAACACCGGCAAGCAACCGGCGAAATTCATCACACTGGAATTCCCCAGATAATAACCTGGGGCCAGAGACACTCTCATTCACCGCAAAAGTCAACCGACTCTGTTCTCAAATCGACGGGCGGCCCGTTTCCGAGTAGTTGGTGAAATCGCGCGATTATCAACACTCCAGTAAACTGCTCGAGAGAAAACAACCGATGCAACATCTCGGTCATACTTTAAGGCTCATGCTCTTTTGTGGAGCGATGGTATGCGCGATTGCCAAGCAATCCGGAATAGTGCGAGCCCAGCAGGCCAGTATGGGACAAGATATTACGGCGATTGACATTCTTCTGCAGCCAGACGCCACAATGCTCAAGCATGCCGAGGCCAACAACGGCCGCCTGCTTGCTGTATTCCCAAAAGGCTTCGCCTTGCATGCGACTCACCGTCCGCACATTACACTGATTCAGCGTTTCGTTCGTACTGCTGATCTCGACAGGTTGTATGACTCAGTCGGCAAGGTCTTCGCCAACGCCAATGTGAACGCCATCAGGCTGGAGGCCTTCAAGTACTACTACGCCCCGGCCGGCGCGGTTGGCGTCGCCGGAATTTGCGCGAAGCCGACCCCTGAATTGACCAAGCTCCAACAGGAGCTGATTGCTGCTGTGGCCCCGTTCACGGTTGAAACCGGCCCCATCAGCGCGTTTACCGCACCGCACGACGACCCGGCCACGGACGCGGCTATCATCCAATACGTTTCGACATTTGTGCCAAAGATGTCCGGAAAGCATTTCAATCCGCACGTTAGTACTGGTGTGGCCCCGCACAACTATCTGGACAAAATGCTGGTGGAACCATTTGAATCGTTTACCTTCTTCCCTGCGGGCGCAGCTGTTTATCAACTAGGCCCATTCGGCACGGCGGCGAAAAAACTCAAAGAATGGGATTTGAAACCTTGAAGTAATTGGGTAATAGCCTATTGCAGCAGTTATCTCTCTTCGCGCCTCATAAGCACGGTTGCCCCGCTCGCGGTCCGTTTTTTGGGTGCGAATCTGGGATCAGAGGCACTTTCATTCATCGCACAAACAGCCGACACTATTCGCAACCCGAAGGGGCAGCCCATTTCCGAGTAGTTCGTGTAATCGCCTGTTAACACCTGTTAACAACAGTTACCATCGTAAGCCTCAGAGTTGGCGCGAGGATGTTCTAATTCCTAAAGGGCCGTACGAGTGCCCGAAACATGTCTCAATGTCCAGATTGTGGGTGTGATCTTCCCAGCTTCCAAACACTCTGCTCAAAGTGCTACGACGCGAAGTCCGCCGAAGTAGGTCGCTCGAAATCCATTCTAGAGTCGATTTGGCAATCCCGATCGACTCCGCGAAGATGGCAAGTAATTGAAGACCGAATCAACGCACAGCCTTGGTGGCTCGCATGGTGTTTTGCTGTTATCGGTCTCGGTTTCGACTGGCGTTGTGCATTCGAGTGGTTCGCTGGAAAGAGTCCTTTTTACTCCGAACCCGTTCTGGGTAGAGCCCTGCTGATTGCGCTGACATGTGCAGGCATTGCTGTCTTGATAGTTTGGCTCACCCGAGAGTCTAGATGGCGAGTTGCCTCGACACTTTTCTTGATATTTTCTCTGTCTTTATACCGTTTGTTGAGCAACCATTGGATTGCCTGCCGGGCAGCAACTTATAACTGTTGAAATATCGCCATTTCACCAATAACTTTCCGGACGGCCTGAGGGAGTGGTTGGTGTAATCGTCTGTTAACAGTAGCTACGATGCAAGAATCAGGAACCGCAACGCGGCAGATTGACTTGTCTTGCTTGAGTCTCAGAATCCGTAAAGTTAGCCCGCAAAAACAGAATCCTTACTGCTTTTCCAGCTTGTGGCCGCTCATTTGGAAGTTAACGATCCTCTCAGGATGGGTAGAGTAGGAGAGCATTCCGTGCATCCCCTCCAACAACACAATCTGCCTGCCGTGAGTCCAGACTTCAATCAGTTCTCCGCCATCAGTTCTATATCGAATCGCATAGTACGGATCGACGAATGGTAAGTCCATCAAGCGAACGGACAGGACGGTTCCAGGTCCTACGACGAAGACTGTGCGAGGCTGTTGGAGAGCGGTCTGTGCCGTTGTTTCTTTGCCCCAGGCCGCATTCAGGCACGCAACCATCAGAAGCAACTGCAGTGTGTTTCTTATCATCGCCTCTCACAACTCCGGCGCTAACGTCCTAAAGACTCTAGATAATGCGCGACAGACGCTTCTGTGAGAGAGTGTCTCTCCTGCAGAGTCGAAGTGCACCTGTCGATTCTGGCAGCTGGCGAGCTCGGCCCCTTCAGTCAACATTGCCGCACACAAGTGACGCAGGGACACGCTAGAATGCTATGGGGTTTTTCCTGCCACTTTGTCCCGCTCAGTGATGCGCAGTCTTCCGCCGCATTTTCGTTAGAAAAGGAGGGTCACATGACTCCGGAAGCGCAACAGTCCGAATCCCCGTACGCAGTGAAGATCGAGACCGCGGCGGGCAAGTCCACTACTGTTCCCATAGCCGTCTTGACAGCGAAGGAATTGGAAGTCTTCCTCCAAGTTGACTTCAAGAAGTTGGCTCAGGAAGCAGGCGTAAAGGGTGCTCGCGTTCATGTGGAGCGTGCCGTGGCGGCTGATTATGAGCAGGTTATCCGTGAGGTTGCAGCGTGGCTGGGCTCTGCCAAGACAAGGGTGGCATGATTGGCCCGCAGGCCTAAGGTCAGAATCAGAGAATTGATCTCCGGTTCAGACTCAGCGGACAGCCGCATCAACGCATTGTTTGCGTAATATCGCCATTTCACTCACAACCGCTCTTCACCAAACCCTCCTCTTCCACAGCTTGCACGGCTGACTACACTTTCGCTAAAAAAGCCAACGCCACAGTCGCCCCTCCTGTTAATTTTCCAGGT
>Ga0207650_10000072_pt1:132500-137765 | contig 137765 bp, 113 predicted proteins | sample KBSS63metaG_FD_184325 | JGI IMG/M metagenome (GOLD analysis project Ga0207650, IMG submission 184325) | Switchgrass rhizosphere microbial communities from Kellogg Biological Station, Michigan, USA - KBS S6-3 metaG (SPAdes) (version 2) | ecosystem: Host-associated > Plants >...
GAGGTCGGTAGTTCAACTCTACCCAGGCCCACCAAAATCAGCGTTCAGCTTTTTTCGCCATCAGCCCTCAGGTACATTGCTTTACCTGACAGCTGACAGCCGATAGCTGATAGCTAAAAAGGGGCTGTAGCTCAGCTGGGAGAGCGCCTGGTTTGCAACCAGGAGGCCACCGGTTCGATCCCGGTCAGCTCCACCAATTACTGCCCAACGTTGGGCGCCAATCGCAACAACCGATTCCGTATCACGGTTCAAGAAAGTTGCTTGGCGCCGAACATTGGGTAGCGATACTCAATCCCGCTCAGGCGGGACTTGGAAGCGATCAAATGGTTGGTCTTTGGCGGATAGCTGAAGGCTGACAGCTGATGGCTGCAAGAGGATGATATTTGACAACTGAATAGATTGGGCAAATTACAAGGCGACGTAAATTTTTATGAGTGCCTAAAGTCCTGCTGGTGTGCGTGACGCGTAGGCGCTAACGCGCGATGAGCAGGAAATGGCGACTTAAAATTTGTGCGGCGCATTCAAGCGGGTTTGTTACTAGCCAAAAGCTAGTAGCCAGCAGCGCGAGTGCCTCGAGCAAGTTTTATGGTCAAGCTACTAAGGGCGCATGGTGGATGCCTTGGCAGAAGACAGCGATGAAGGACGTGGCAAGCTGCGATAAGCCTCGGAGAGCCGCAAGCAGGCTATAACCCGGGGATGTCCGAATGGGGAAACCCACGGAGGTAAACCCTCCGTACGGCCCGATGAATCCATAGTCGGGTACGAGCAAACCCAGGGAAGTGAACCATCTCAGTACCTGGAGGAAAAGAAAGAAACCTCGATTGCGAAAGTAGTGGCGAGCGAAATCGCAACAGCCTAAACCTGTTTCACCTTCGGGTGAGTCAGGGGTTGTAGGGCCAGCAACAGTAGAGTTACCAATCCGGTGATTAGTCGAACCTCGTTGGAAAACGAGACCATAGAGTGTGATAGTCACGTAGGCGAAAATCATCCGGACTCGAAGCTGGTACCTGAGTATCGCGGGGCACGAGAAACCCTGCGAGAAGCTACGGGGACCATCCCGTAAGGCTAAATATGTTCTTCTGACCGATAGTGAACCAGTACCGTGAGGGAAAGGCGAAAAGAACCCCTGCGAGGGGAGTGAAATAGTACCTGAAACCATGTGCCTACAAACGGTGGGAGGACTATGCGGCGCAAGCCGAAAGTCTGACCGCGTGCCTATTGCATAATGAGCCGGCTAGTTATTCTTGTCAGCAAGCTTAAGCGTAAGCGAGGCGCAGCGAAAGCGAGTCCTAATAGGGCGTTCAGTTGGCAGGAATAGACGCGAAGCGGGATGATCTACCCTTGGCCAGGCTGAAAGTAGGGTAAAACCTACTGGAGGGCCGAACGGGTGTTTGTTGAAAAAAGCTCCGATGAGCTGAGGGTAGGGGTGAAAGGCTAATCAAATTCCGTGATAGCTCGTTCTCTCCGAAATAGCTTTAGGGCTAGCCTCGTATGATTTGTCGTGGCGGTAGAGATCTGAATGGACTAGGGGGCTTTCCAGCTTACTGAATCCAATCAAACTTCGAATGCCATTGAACAACTAATACGGGAGTCAGACAGCGGGGGCTAAGCTTCGTTGTCGAGAGGAAAACAGTCCAGATCGCCTGCTAAGGTCCCCAAATCCAAGCTAAGTGGGAAAGGAAGTCGGAACGCCCAGACAGCCAGGAGGTTGGCTTAGAAGCAGCCATCCTTTAAAGAAAGCGTAATAGCTCACTGGTCAAGCGGTCCGGTGCCGACAATTTAACGGGGCTCAAGCTTGGTACCGAAGCAGCGAATGCATCCCTTCACTGGGGTGCGTGGTAGGAGAGCATTCTCAACAGTTTGAAGCCAGACTGAGAAGACTGGTGGACGGTTGAGAAGAGACCCTGCCGGCATAAGTAGCGATAACGGAGGTGAGAACCCTCCGCGCCGAAAGTCTAAGGTTTCCTGAGAAAGGTTAATCCGCTCAGGGTCAGCCGGTCCCTAAGGTGAGGCCGAAAGGCGTAACTGATGGACACCCGGTTAATATTCCGGGGCTCCCTAGTGTTCGTTATCACGATGGGGTGACGCAGAAGGATAAGCAGGCCGTCCTATGGCTATGACGGTCGATGCGTGTAAGGTGTCTTTGGTAGGCAAATCCGCCAGAGAGTTATCACTGAGACGCAAAGCAGTACTCCGTATGGAGGAAAGCTGCCGATTCCACGCTGCCGAGAAAAACCTCTAAGGAGAACAAAAGGGAACCGTACCTCAAACCGACACAGGTAGACGAGGAGAATATCCAAAGGCGCTCGTGAGAACGCTTGTTAAGGAACTCGGCAAATTAACCCCGTAACTTCGGGAGAAGGGGTGCCTCACTAGGGTTTATCGCCCGAAGAGGCCGCAGAGAAATGCGCACTGCGACTGTTTAACAAAAACACAGGTCTCTGCTAAGTCGAAAACGACGTATAGGGGCTGACGCCTGCCCGGTGCTGGAAGGTTAAAGGGAGAGGTCAACCGCAAGGTGAAGCTTCGAACTGAAGCCCCAGTGAACGGCGGCCGTAACTATAACGGTCCTAAGGTAGCGAAATTCCTTGTCGGGTAAGTTCCGACCTGCACGAATGGCGTAACGAAAGTGCGACTGTCTTAATGAGCGACACGGCGAACTTGTAGTGCCGGTGAAGATGCCGGTTGCCCGCAACTAGACGGAAAGACCCCGTGCACCTTTACTACACCTTTACTATGAACTATGGCACTTGCTGCGCAGGATAGGTGGGAGGCTTTGATTCCAGGCTCTCGGGCTTGGAGGAGCCACCGGTGAGATACCACCCTGCGAGTTCTGTGGTTCTAACTTACTCCCGTTACCCGGGAGAAGGACATAGTAAGGCGGGTAGTTTGACTGGGGCGGTCGCCTCCTAAACTGTAACGGAGGCGCGCGAAGCTACGCTCAGGCTGTTTGGAAATCAGCCGTCGAGTGCAAACGCATAAGCGTAGTTGACTGCGAGACCTACAAGTCGAGCAGGTACGAAAGTAGGCGTTAGTGATCCGGTGGTTCTGTATGGAAGGGCCATCGCTCAACGGATAAAAGGTACGCCGGGGATAACAGGCTGATCGGAGCCAAGAGTTCATATCGACGCTCCGGTTTGGCACCTCGATGTCGGCTCATCGCATCCTGGAGCTGTAGAAGGTTCCAAGGGTTAGGCTGTTCGCCTATTAAAGCGGTACGTGAGCTGGGTTCAGAACGTCGCGAGACAGTTCGGTCCCTATCTGTTGTGGGCGCAGGAGATTTGAGAGGACCTGTCCTTAGTACGAGAGGACCGGGATGGACGAACCTCTTGTGTTCCAGCTGTCATGCCAATGGCACGGCTGGGTAGCGAAGTTCGGTTGTGATAACCGCTGAATGCATATAAGCGGGAAGCACTCCTCAAGATGAGATCTCCCAACCCGTAAGGGATAAGAAGGGCCCAGGTAGACTACCTGGTTGATAGGCTGGATGTGGAAGGGCAGTAATGCCTGTAGCTTACCAGTACTAATCGCCCGTTCGGCTTGACCATAAAATTTACTCGGTGCATTAAAACCCAGTTGTCAGTTCTCAGTTGCCAGTTCCTAGTTAGAACCTGAACTGGAACCAGCAAGTGTTTTAAAGTCGTTCGAACCTGGATGACTGAGAAGCAGTAAAACTGACAACTGCGCGCCGACGAATTCTTTGAATTCAAGCCCTGTAATGATCTGGCTGCTAGCGTCTAGCTAGTAGCTCGAAACTCTGTCCAATCTATTCAGTTGTGAGGTTTCATCCTCACGATCTTTGAGAACAAGCTCTCCGCTTTCAGCCTTCAGCTCTCGGTTGTTCAGGAGCTGGGCCGAATGCTGAGAACTGACTAAGTTTGCTGGGCATCAGCCCCAAACGTCGGCGCAGCACGAGTTGCTGAAAGCCGATGGCTGATCGCTAACAGCTACGAGTTGTCGGTGATTTTACCGCGGGGGTTCCACCCGTTCCCATCCCGAACACGGAAGTTAAGCCCCGCAGGGCCGATTGTACTGCACGCGAAAGTGTGTGGGAGAGTAGGTCGTTGCCGGCATTAAATAAAGGCCACGTTCTTAACAGAGCGTGGCCTTTTCCTTTTTCCACTCTTATGTGGCGCGGACACTCCTGTCCGCGTCTTTCCCGCAAGATGTAATCTCTGTCTCTGTAGCAACAACATTGTCCTGGCCATACCATAGCCACTTGTACCCCTCAGGTGCTTGCGCTAAACCCTTCCGCACAGGATTCATGAGAATGTACTCCGCCTTTTCCTTGAGGCTCTCGTCGGACCTGAGGACGTGATCAAAGGATTCGTCCTGCCAAACCGGACCGCCCGTCCCAGTAAGTTTGTTAACGTCGCGTGCGGACGTGCCCTTGATCGCCTTCATGATCTTGTACACGGGATGCGGCCAGCCGTCGTGGTCCCGAAGGGGAGTGAAGAGCAGGTGCACATGGTCCGGCATAACGACGACCGCGTGTAGGTCAATGCGTTTGCCGTGCTCGTGCATGCAATGCTTCAAGACAACATCTCGTGCCTGGGGCGGAAACGATTCCCGAGTCAGCTTGCAAAACGTAACAAAGATCGGCGTGTCCGCTTTCTGAAAGTGTGGGAGCCTTCGCCGATACTCGTATTTGTGAGTGGGGGACATTGGCAGACAATCCGGGTCCGTTCTCTTTTAGTGAAAATGGAATCAGCACTTGAGGTCTGTGACCGGTAAACACTTCCATTGGCAGCCAGACCTGCTGAGCCCAGCCACCCCGCGGGCAGGAGTGCCCGCTCCACACAGATCTACGCTTTGCGTGCTGGCTTCTTTATTGGGGCACTCTGCGGTTTTGGTTTGGTTTTTCCTGCGAGATTGAGTGCCACGGCTGCGCGGATGAGGTCTTTCAAAGCGGCCTCATTGATTTTGTCGTCTTCGTGAATGTCGATGGCGCGCCTGACATTTCCCTCGAGGCTGGAGTTGAATAGACGCGCAGGGTCTTTTAATGCAGCTCCCTTGGCGAAGGTCATCTTGACGACGTTCTTGTAGGTCTCTCCGGTGCAGACGATGCCTCCGTGGGAGAAAACGGGCGTGCCGCCGGATTTCGGCTTGACCCACTTCCACTCTTCGACGATGTCGGGGTCTGCGTCCCGGATGACTTTGCGCACTTTCGCAAGCGTCTTGCCGCGCCAGTCGCCAAGTTCCATGATTTTCTGGTCGATGAATGCGGAGGCGGAATCCATGGTCGGTCCTTTCTATGTACAGTTT
>Ga0207650_10000073_pt1 | contig 137141 bp, 118 predicted proteins | sample KBSS63metaG_FD_184325 | JGI IMG/M metagenome (GOLD analysis project Ga0207650, IMG submission 184325) | Switchgrass rhizosphere microbial communities from Kellogg Biological Station, Michigan, USA - KBS S6-3 metaG (SPAdes) (version 2) | ecosystem: Host-associated > Plants > Roots >...
GAAGGAGAAATCAGTCGATCTTGTTCAGCACTTCGCCGACCGCATCGAACAGGCGATCCAGGTCCTGCGGCTTGCTGTTGAAGGTTGGCCCGAACTGCAGGGTGTCCCCGCCAAAACGCACGTAGAAACCGGCTTTCCATAAGGCCATGCCGGCCTCGAACGGACGCACGATGGCATCACCGTCGCGCGGGGCAATCTGGATCGCGCCGGCCAGGCCGTAATTGCGAATGTCGATCACGTTCTTGCTGCCCTTCAAGCCATGCAGTGCATTCTCAAAGTGCGGGGCGACTTCGGCTACGCTCTGCACCAGGTTTTCCTTGTGCAACAAGTCCAATGCCGCCAGGCCGGCCGCGCACGCCACCGGGTGGGCCGAGTAGGTATAGCCGTGAGGGAATTCCACCGCGTATTCCGGCGTCGCCTGGTTCATGAAGGTCTGGTAGATCTCACTGCTGGCAATCACCGCGCCCATCGGGATCGCGCCGTTGGTGACTTGCTTGGCGATGCACATCAAATCCGGCGTCACGCCGAAGCTATCGGCACCGAACATCGACCCGGTACGGCCGAAACCAGTGATGACTTCATCGAACACCAAAAGGATGTTGTGCTGATCGCAGATCTCGCGCAGACGCTTGAGATAGCCCTGTGGCGGCACCAACACACCAGCGGAACCGGCCATCGGCTCGACAAACACTGCCGCGATGTTGGAAGCGTCGTGCAGCTCGATCAGCTTAAGCAACTCATCGGCCAAGGCAATACCACCCTGCTCCGGCATGCCACGGGAAAAGGCATTGCTCGCCAGCAAGGTGTGCGGCAGATGATCAACATCCATCATCGCCTGGCCAAACAACTTACGGTTGCCATTGACCCCGCCCAGGCTGGTGCCGGCGATGTTCACGCCGTGGTAACCACGGGCACGACCGATCATCTTGGTCTTGGTGGCCTGCCCCTTCAGGCGCCAGTAGGCACGCACCATTTTCACCGCCGTATCGGCGCACTCGGAACCGGAGTCGGTGAAGAACACGTGGTTCAGGCTGCCTGGGGTCAGGTCGATAATCTTTTCCGCCAACTGGAAGGACAACGGATGACCGTATTGGAAGCCCGGCGAGTAATCCAGGGTACCCAATTGCTTGGCCACCGCCTCCTGGATTTCCTTGCGCGTATGCCCGGCACCGCATGTCCAAAGGCCCGACAACGAGTCGTAGACCTTGCGGCCCTTGTCATCCGTCAGCCAGCTGCCTTCGGCGGCCACGATCAGGCGCGGGTCACGCTGGAAGTTACGGTTGGCGGTGTAAGGCATCCAGTGCGCATCCAACTTCAGTTGGCTGGCCAGGGACGATGGGGCGTTTTCATGCATGTTCATCAGCAAAACCTCGCAGGGCAGAAGGCAGCGTCGGGATTGAAAAGCGTAGTTGCAGCTAAATTGCCACGGGGATAAAGTCGGTGAAATCCAACTCTTCTAACCTTCAGTCAGGCCACTACTAAACTATGAGCAGCCGCCGACCCGATCCCCTGGCCCAAGTCAGCGACTTCGATATTCGCCTGCTGCGCATCTTTCGCAGTGTAGTGGAGTGTGGCGGCTTCTCGGCGGCGGAGACCGTGCTCGGCATTGGCCGCTCGGCCATCAGTCAACAAATGAGCGACCTTGAGCAACGCCTCGGTCTGCGGCTCTGCCAACGCGGCCGAGCCGGGTTCTCACTCACCGAAGAAGGCCGCGAGGTCTACCAGTCCGCCCTGCAACTGTTAAGCGCGTTGGAAAGCTTTCGCACCGAGGTCAACGGCCTCCACCAGCATTTGCGCGGCGAGCTGATCATTGGCCTCACCGACAACCTGGTGACCCTGCCCCATATGCGCATCACCCACGCCTTGGCGCAGTTGAAAGAGCGCGGCCCGGACGTGCAAATCCAGATCCGCATGATCGCCCCCAATGAAGTCGAACAAGGCGTACTCGATGGTCGCCTGCATGTCGGCGTAGTGCCGCAGGCCAGCGCCTTGTCGGGGCTGGAGTACCAGCCGCTGTACAGCGAACGCTCGCTGCTCTACTGCGCGGTCGGTCACCCGTTGTTTTACGCTGACGACAAGCAACTGGACGACGAACGCATCGACAGCCAGGACGCCATCGCCCCCACGTTTCGCTTGCCTGCCGAGATCCAGGCCCACTACCAGGCGCTCAACTGCACCGCCAGCGCCTCGGACCGCGAAGGCATGGCGTTCCTGATCCTCACCGGCCGCTATATCGGCTACTTGCCCGACCACTATGCCAGCCTATGGGTCCAACAAGGACGACTGCGCGCGCTGAAACCGGCTACGCGTTTTTACGATTTAAGCCTGGCATCGGTCACGCGCAAGGGCCGCCGCCCTCATTTGGTGCTGGAGAGCTTCCTGGAAAGTCTGGCCGCAACGCGCTAACTCGGGCCTCGCACAAAAAGCTGAGCAACTGGACAGCTTTTTGCAGGGCACATGGCACTTGAACCGTCCTCCACGAGTTTGCCCGCCATGACACCTGAATCCTCCAGCCCCAGCGACCTGATCTACGGCCTCAACGACCGTCCCAAACCCGCCCCGGCCTTTTTGGCCGCACTGCAACATGTGCTGGCCGCTTTTGTCGGCATTATCACGCCGCCACTTATCATTGGTTCCACTCTGGGCCTGGCAGCCCATTTGCCCTACCTGATCAGCATGGCGTTGATGGTGTCGGGTGTTGGCACCTTCATCCAGGCGCGCAGGCCATTTGGGATAGGCGCCGGAATGATCTGCCTGCAAGGCACCAGTTTTGCGTTCCTCGGCGCCGTGCTGTCAGCGGGCTTTTTGGTGAAACAACGTGGCGGCAGCCCGGAAGACATCATGGCGATGATCTTCGGCGTGTGCTTTTTCGGCGCGGCGGTGCAGATCGTACTGAGCCGTTTCATCGGCCAACTACGCCGCGTGATCACGCCACTGGTCACCGGCATCGTGATTACGTTGATCGGCATCAGCCTGATCAAAGTCGGCATCACCGACCTCGGCGGCGGCTTCAATGCCCCCGACTTCGGCGCTCCCACCAATCTGGCCTTGGGCTTGTTCGTGGTGTTGACGATCATCCTGCTCAACCGCTCGAACACACCTTGGGTGCGCCTTTCAGCCATTATCATCGGCCTGGCCCTCGGTAGCCTCGCCGCCTGGCTCAGCGGAAAACTGGTGCCCCAGGCCCTGCCCGACTTGCCTTGGGTCAGCCTGCCAATCCCATTTCGCTTCGGGTTCAACTTCGACTGGAGCGCCTTCCTACCGATCGCGCTGATTTATCTGATCAGCAGCATCGAAACCGTCGGTGACCTCACCGCCAACTGCATGATCGCCCGACAGCCCATCAGCGGCCCCTCCTATATAAGCCGGCTCAAAGGTGGCGTACTGGGCGATGGCGTGAGCTGTATGATCGCCGCCACCTTCAGCGCCTTCCCCAACACCACTTTTGCGCAGAATAACGGCGTGATCCAACTCACCGGAGTGGCCAGCCGTTATGTGGGTTTATACATCGGTGTGGTGCTGTTTTGTCTCGGCTTGTTTCCGTTGATCGGTGCCGTGCTGCAGCAAATTCCCAAACCGGTATTGGGCGGCGCAACCCTGGTGATGTTCGGCAGCGTGGCCGCCGCCGGCGTGCGCATCCTCGCCCAGGCACCGTTGGACCGACGCAGCATGCTGATCATCGCTACCTCGTTCGGCGTCGGCCTGGGCATCGCGGCCCAACCGAACCTGTTGCACCTGATGCCGACATTGGTCCAGAACCTGTTCGACTCCGCCATCACCAGCGGCGGCCTGACCGCCATTGTGTTGTGCCTCTTGTTGCCGGAAGCCAACGCGGCCCACGCGGGCGCAAACCACGCGCCGGAGAGCGACACACTGGAATCGCTTTGACGGTTTTATTGCATCGGGACTTGTCTGGGGCTTGAGGGTGGGTTATCTGTGCACACGTCGTCTCTATCGATCAGCACGGTAATCTCCATGAGCCTCGAAGTTCCTGCCCATAGCAACCACGCCGGTAAACCCGCCAGCCGCATTCGGCAAAAGAACGAACAAGCGATTCTGCAGGCGGCTGAAGATGAGTTCGCGCGCCATGGCTACAAAGGCACCAGCATGAACACCATCGCCGCGAGTGCCGGGCTGCCCAAGGCCAACTTGCATTACTACTTCACCAACAAGCTGGGCCTGTATATCGCAGTGCTCAGCAATATCCTCGAACTGTGGGACAGCACCTTCAACACACTGACCGCCGAGGACGACCCTGCGCTAGCGCTTACCCGCTACATCCGCACCAAGATGGAGTTCTCGCGGCGCCAACCCCAGGCGTCGCGCATCTTCGCCATGGAGATCATCAGCGGTGGCGAATGCCTTACCGAATATTTCAGCCAGGACTACCGCGCCTGGTTCAGCGGCCGCGCCGCGGTGTTCCAAGCCTGGATCGATGCGGGCAAGATGGACCCCATCGACCCCGTGCACCTGATCTTTCTGCTATGGGGCAGCACCCAGCACTACGCCGACTTCGCGACCCAGATCTGCCGCGTCACCGGTCGCACCAAACTGACCAAGCAAGACATGGAAGACGCCGGCACCAACCTGATCCACATCATTCTCAAAGGCTGCGGCATCAAGCCGGCCCTCTAGACGAAGCAACCTATGTCTTTCACGCTTACAGGCTGTTGCGAATTTCGTGAAGAAATACGCAAAAGCCGCTTTATCACCCTCGCCGCCCCCATCACCAGCCCGCAGGACGCCCAGGCGTTTTTCGAGCAGCACAGCGACCTGAACGCCACGCACAATTGCTGGGCCTGGAAGCTGGCCGATCAATACCGCAGCAATGACGACGGCGAACCCGGCGGCACGGCCGGCCGGCCGATCCTGGCAGCCATCGAGGCCCAGGGGTTCGATCAAGTCGCGGTGCTGGTGATCCGCTGGTACGGCGGCATCCAATTGGGCACCGGCGGCCTGGCCCGCGCCTACGGTGGCGGCGCAAATAAGTGCCTGCAAAACGCCGAACGCATCGAGCTGATCAGCCGCGTGCCGTTGAGCTGCGCCTGTGGGTTTTCCGAATTGAACCTGGTGAAACTGCGCGTCGCCGAACTGGGCGGGCTGGTGGTGCAGGAAAACTTCACCGCCAACGGTGTGGAACTGCAACTGGCCCTGGGCGCCGCCCACATCGATACGCTGCAAACCCAGCTTGCCGACTTGAGCCGTGGGCGTATCCTGCTGCAACGTTGAAACTGCTTGCCCCTCTGAACCTCGACGCCAAAGGAAGCTTTTCATGTCTACGCCAAAAACCGCATTGATCATCGGCGCCTCGCGCGGGCTGGGCCTTGGCCTGGTCAAGCAATTGCTCCAGGACGGCTGGGACGTGACCGCCACCGTGCGTGACCCAAGCAAGGCCGATGCCCTGAAAGCCGTGGGCCCGGTGCAGATCGAGAAACTCGACATGGACGATCAGCAAGCCGTGATCGCCCTGGCCCTGCGCCTCAAGGAGCGCACCTTTGACCTGCTGTTCGTCAACGCAGGGGTAAAAGGCCCCGCCAACCAGGAGCCCGGCCACGCTACGTTGGCCGAAGTCGGCCAGCTGTTTTTCACCAACGCCGTGGCGCCGATCAACCTGGCACAGCGCTTTGTCGGGCAGATCCGCAAAAACAGCGGCGTACTGGCCTTCATGAGTTCAGTGCTGGGTAGCGTGACCATCCCCGACGGTTCGGACCTGGCGCTGTACAAGGCCAGCAAGGCCGCGCTCAACTCGATGACCAACAGTTTCATCACCCAACTCGGCGACCATAAGCTCACCGTCCTGTCGATGCACCCGGGCTGGGTCAAAACCGACATGGGTGGTGAAGACGCGCACATCGATGTCGACACCAGCGTGCGCGGCCTGGTCGACCAAGTGAACGCCTACACCGGCAAAGGCGGCCATCACTTCGTGGACTACAAAGGCGACACCATCGCCTGGTAAACACCACGGGGCAGACGGTGGGAGCAAGCCGCTCCCACACTGGCCGTATCCGCTTTCCTACATCTAGACCAGACCTCGAACTACACGTAGTCTACGCATCTCGCCCTTCCCGGCGACCCTGGATCAGCAGACAGGGCAACACTGAGCTGGCAAACCTGAACCCATCATTCAGAGGAGCCGGCCAATGCCTGCGACCCGTATCTGGTTAAAAAACCCCCTCGCGATTTTCACCGCCAATGGCCTCGACGCGCGTGGCGGCCTGGTGCTGCAAGACCGTGTGATCACCCAAGTGCTGGCCCACGGGCAAGTCCCCACGCAGCCCTGCACACAGGTGTTCGATGCCCGTGAGCATGTGGTCCTTCCGGGGTTGATCAACACCCACCATCACTTTTACCAAACCCTCACCCGTGCCTGGGCGCCGGTGGTCAACCAGCCGTTGTTCCCGTGGCTCAAAACCCTGTACCCGGTATGGGCACGCCTGACCCCGGAAAAACTCGCCCTCGCCAGCAAAGTCGCGCTGGCCGAGTTGCTGCTCTCAGGTTGCACCACGGCGGCCGACCACCACTACCTGTTCCCCGATGGGCTGGAAAACGCCATCGATGTACAAGTCGCCAGCGTGCGCGAATTGGGCATGCGCGCCATGCTCACCCGGGGCTCCATGAGCCTGGGCGAAGCGGACGGCGGCTTGCCGCCCCAGCAGACGGTGCAGCAAGGCCAGGTGATCCTCGACGACAGTCAACGGCTGATCCGCCAATACCATGAGCGGGACGACGGGGCGCAGATCCAGATTGCCCTGGCGCCCTGCTCACCGTTTTCAGTCACTGCCGAAATCATGCGCGCCAGCGCCGAGATGGCCAGCAGCCTTGATGTGCGCCTGCACACCCACTTGGCGGAAACCCTCGATGAGGAAGACTTCTGCCTGCAACGCTTCGGCCTGCGCACCGTGGATTACCTCGACAGCGTCGGCTGGCTCGGCCCGCGCACCTGGCTCGCGCATGGCATTCACTTCAACCCGGATGAAATTGCGCGCCTTGGCGCTGCCGGCACCGGTGTCTGCCATTGCCCGAGTTCGAATATGCGCCTGGCCTCCGGCATCTGCCCTACCTTGGATTTGCTCGCTGCCGGCGCGCCTATCGGTATTGGCGTGGATGGGTCTGCGTCCAATGATGCCTCGAACATGATCCTCGAAGCGCGTCAGGCCCTGTACATTCAGCGCCTGCGTTATGGCGCAGAAAAAATCACTCCCGAAGGCGTACTGGGCTGGGCCACCAAAGGCTCGGCGCAATTGCTGGGACGTACGGATATCGGCGAATTGGCTGTGGGCAAACAGGCCGACCTGGCGCTGTTCAAGCTTGATGAGCTGCGCTTCTCCGGCAGTCATGACCCGATTTCGGCGCTGCTGTTGTGCGGCGCCGACCGAGCCGATCGGGTGATGATTGCGGGCAAATGGCGCGTGGTCGATGGCCAGGTCGAAGGCCTGGACCTCAAAGGCTTGATCGCCGATCACACCCAGGCCGCGCGACACCTGATTGCAGGCTGACTACACGCCCAGCAGCGACAACATGATAAAGGTCGCAAACAGCACAAAATGGGTCATCCCTTCGATGGCGTTGGTTTCGCCATCGTTGAGGTTGATCGCACTGACGATCAACGTGATAAACACCATCACCGTTTGCACCGGCGTCATCGCCATCTGGAACGGCTGGCCGGTATAGAGCGCCATGGCCTCCATCACCGGCACGGTCAAAATCACCGTCGACAGCGACGCGCCCAGCGCAATATTCACCACCGACTGCATGCGGTTGGCGAGTGCGGCGCGTAGCGCGGTCAGAATCTCCGGCGCGGCCGAAATAGCCGCCACCACAATCGCCGTGATCACCGGCGGTGCGCCCGTGCCTTCCAGGCCCAGGTCGAGGGTCTTGGACATCACCTCGGCCAGCGCGCCAATCACGATCACGCCAAACACCAGAGTGCCGATGGAAAACGCGAGGTTCACCGGCGTTTCCTGTTCTTCTTCCGGCAGTTTTTTGCGGCGTTTTTCCGGGTAGCTATAGCTGAAGAAATAACTGTGGGGCCCCACCTGCATGCGCAGGAACAAGGTATAGAGCACCACCATCGCGCCAATGGTGAAGGCCGAGTAAATTTTCCAGTCGGCTTCGGGGATAAATTCCGGCACCACCATCGATACGCCCATGGCGGTGAGAATCATCACGCTGTAGGTGCGTGCTGAATCATCGTTGTAGGACTGTTCGCCATGTTTGATGCCACCCATCAACGCGGCCAGGCCGAGGATGCCGTTGATATCCAGCATCACCGCCGAATAGATGGTGTCGCGCACCAAGGTCGGCGACGGCTCGTTACTCATCATGATCGCCAGGATCACCACTTCCACCAACACCGCCGCGAGGGTCAGGATCATGGTGCCGTAGGGGTCGCCGACTTTTTCCGCCAGTTGCTCGGCGTGGTGCGCCACACGCATTGACGCAACCACAATAAAAGCGATCAACGCCACACCGGCCAACAGCGCCACTATCTGCCCGCTGTGCAGCATCCAGTGCTCCAGCGGATAAGCGGCGATGGCGGCAATCAGCGCCAGCAGCATGAATTTTTCTTGCTTGAGGAGTGTGAGCATTACGGGCCTTTTCAAACGCCAAATCAGTCATTGATGGGGTAGAGACTGCGCCACGCTGCTAACGTTTCGTTACACCTTAGTTCACGTCGCCCTTGCGCGAATAAACCGAATACTCTCCTGCCGGTCAGGTTTTGCCGATTATTTCAGCCATGACCTGTAGAATGCCGCCATTGCACCTGATGAGAATTTAGACATGTACGATTGGCTCAACGCCCTGCCCAAGGCTGAACTGCACCTGCATCTGGAAGGCTCGCTGGAGCCGGAGTTGCTGTTCGCCCTGGCGGAACGCAACAAAATCGCGCTGCCGTGGAATGACGTCGAAACCCTGCGCAAGGCCTACGCCTTCAATAACCTGCAAGAGTTTCTCGACCTGTATTACCAGGGCGCCGACGTACTGCGCACGTCACAGGACTTCTACGACCTGACCTGGGCCTACCTGCTGCGCTGCAAAGCGCAGAACGTGATCCACACCGAACCCTTCTTCGACCCGCAAACCCACACCGACCGTGGCGTGCCGTTTGAAGTGGTGCTTAACGGCATCGCCGCTGCGCTTAAAGATGGCGAGCAGCAACTGGGCATCACCAGCGGTTTGATCCTGAGCTTCCTACGCCATCTGAGCGAAGACGAAGCGCAGAAAACCCTCGACCAGGCGCTGCCGTTCCGTGACGCGTTCGTGGCCGTAGGCCTGGACAGTTCGGAAATGGGCCACCCACCGAGCAAGTTCCAGCGCGTATTCGATCGTGCCCGCCATGAAGGCTTCCTCACCGTGGCCCACGCCGGCGAAGAAGGCCCGCCCGAGTACATCTGGGAAGCCATCGACCTGCTGAAAATCCAGCGTATCGACCACGGCGTACGTGCCATCGAAGACGAGCGCCTGATGCAGCGCATCATCGACGAGCAGATCCCGCTCACCGTGTGCCCACTGTCCAACACCAAGCTTTGCGTGTTCGATGACATGGCCCAGCACAACATCCTCGACATGCTCGAGCGTGGTGTGAAGGTGACGGTAAACTCGGACGACCCCGCGTACTTCGGCGGTTACGTGACCGAGAACTTCCACGCGTTGTACACCTCGCTGGGCATGACCCAGGACCAGGCCAAACGCCTGGCGCAAAACAGTCTGGATGCGCGCCTCGTAAAACCCTGACACGCCCCGACGGTAGGCGTGGGCGCCTGAAGGCGCTGGCGCCTACCGCAGGGTCAATCGGGCGATCTCCTGAATGCCGATCTCGTTGACCTGCACGGCCTGGGACTCGTTGACCAGGCTGATCCAGTTCGACTGCAGGAACAATTGCATTAACCCCGCGCCCAGCGCACCGCCCAAGTGCGGTTGCTGCTGGCTCCAGTCGAAACAGTCGCACACCAGCGGCGATACCAGTGCCTGGGTAAAAATGCCCAGCTGCGCCAGGCAATGCGCGCCTTTGACCGTGACGTCGGTACGATGCTCATGACGTTCGAGCCACCCCGCCGCCATCATCCGTTCATACAGCCCCGCCGCCATTTCGCCACCGAGGTGGCCATGGCACAGTCGCGCCCGTCTCAACGAGGGCGGCGCCAGCAGCACCGCGGGTGAAGCATCCGGCGCGCTGCGTGCCGCACTGGCCAGGGTGGTACTGGCCAAGGCGTCGATGGCAGCGCAAACATCGGCGGCCGCCACGCGAAACAGCCGTTTGCCACGTCGCGCCTCGACACGCAGCAAGCCGCTACCCGTCAACCGTGCCAGATGCGCATTGGCCGAGGCCGCCGACAACCCGGCCACTGTCGCCAGTTCCTGCGATGACTTGACCGAGCCGTCCATCAAGGACCAGAGCATGGCGGTGCGTTTGGGCTCGGCGAGCAAGCTGGCGATCTGACTGATGCAAGGTGCCTCTTCCATCTATTAACTCCCTGTCGAATTATTTTTGTACCGCAGTTGGCGCCAAAGTATAGGTGCGCCAAGCGCCAGTTCCGTGGCGTCTGACACCGGGAATAGGGACAGGGCTTGAGCGAAATTTCCGCTGATGGTGGAGGTTATTGCCCAACGCCCGCTCGGGACGGCAACTGCGCCGTCAATGTCGCACAGCGCGCCGCGAGCATTTCGCGCAGCAGGTTGATGGGTTTGCTCAGCTGGGCACGGTGGGCGCACAGCAGATTGAGCGGCGTAGGCTCGCCACGCAGCTCCGGCAGGATCAGGCGCAAGCGCCCGGCCAGCACGTCGCTGCTCACATCCAGCCAGGATTTATAGGCAATGCCCACTCCCGCCACAGCCCAGCGCCGGACGACATCGGCATCATCGCTGAATCGGTCTCCGGACACCGTCAGGCTGACTTCGCGCTTGCCGTCGTGGAATGTCCAGTGGTCATGCACCCGGCTGCCCAGCATGTAAAGCAGGCAATTATGCTGGGCCAGTTGCTCCAGGTGCCGGGGCTCGCCGTGGCGCGCCAGGTAACCGGGGGCGGCACACAGCACGCGAATATTGGTCGGCGCCACCGGCAATGCGATCAGGCTCGAATCTTCGGGCTCACCGTAGCGCAGGGCGATGTCCACCGGTTGGCGGAACAGGTCGGCAATCCGATCGCCCAGCAGCAGACGCACGGCGAGCTGGGGGTGTTCACGCTGGAATTCATCCAGCCATGGCAACAGCTGGTTGCGACCAAAATCCGAGGGCGCCGACAGTTGCAACACACCACTGACATGGTCCTGGCCGCTGGCCAATAGGCGCCGCCCTTCGTCCAGTGAGCTCAAGGCCGCGCGGGCATATTCCAAAAAGCCTTCACCTTCGGCAGTCAGCCGCAGGCTGCGAGTGGAGCGTGCCAGCAAGCGCGCGCCCAGTTGCTGCTCGATGCGTTTAAGCGCTGCGCTGGCTACAGCGGGTGACAGGTCCATCACTCGAGCCGCCGCCGACAAACTGCCCAGGTCCGCCGCGCGCACAAACAGCTGCAAATCATCAAAACGCAGCATTTGGCGCCCCATTATCAAAATTTGGTTGAAACAGCGTGCTGTTTTAGCCGCTTTTTTCTTGCGGGGAAATAGCCAATGATCTGTTCATCCCGTTCTTCACGTGCCTGGAGTTGAATATGTCTGCTGCCTTTAACGTTATCGCCACCCTGATCGCCAAGCCCGGCCAACAGGCCACCTTGGAACCCCTGCTGCGTGGCCTGCTGGAGCCGACCCGCCGCGAAGCCGGCTGCGAGCAGTACGACCTGCACCAAGACCTGCAACACCCCGAGACCTTCTACATGCTCGAACGCTGGAGCAACGACGCCGCGCTGGCGGACCACGACCAGAGCGCGCATATCCAGGAGTTTCGCGCCAAGGCCGCTGACGTACTCGAACACTTCGAGCTTAAGCGCCTGAAATTTCTTGCCTGATCACCGCCCTTTTTCCGGAGCCCCCATGAAAGCCATTGCCTACTACGCATCACTGCCCATCAACGACGAAAATTCCCTGCAGGACATCGACCTGCCGGAACCGGTCGCCGGCCCTCGCGACCTGCTGGTAGAAGTCAAAGCCATCTCGGTCAACCCGGTGGACACCAAGGTGCGCCAGAACGTCGCCCCGGAAAACGGCGCCGCCAAGGTGTTGGGCTGGGACGTGGCCGGTGTGGTCAAGGCCATCGGCAGCGAAGTGACCCTGTTCAAGGCCGGCGACAAGGTGTTCTACGCCGGCTCCCTGGTACGCCCGGGCGGCAACAGCGAACTGCACACCGTGGACGAACGTATCGTCGGCCATATGCCCAAGACGCTGGGCTTTGCCGAGGCCGCTGCGCTGCCGTTGACCGCCATCACGGCGTGGGAACTGCTGTTCGAACGCCTGCAAGTGCGTGAGGGTAAACAGGATGAAGGCCAGAGCCTGCTGATCGTCGGCGCCGCCGGTGGTGTGGGGTCGATCCTGACTCAATTGGCCAGCCAGCTCACTGCGCTAAAAGTGATCGGTACCGCCTCGCGGCCGCAAACCCAGGCATGGGCCAAGGCACTCGGCGCCGATCTGGTGATCGACCACAGCCAACCGCTGAGCGAAGCACTGAAGCAGGCCGGCCACGCGCAAGTGACCCACGTCGCGAGCTTGACCCAGACCGACCACCACCTGGACCAACTGGTAGAAGCGCTGCGGCCCCAAGGCAAGCTGGCCCTGATCGACGACCCCAAGGCGCTGGATGTGAGCAAACTCAAGCGCAAGAGCCTGTCGCTGCATTGGGAGTTCATGTACACCCGGTCGATGTTCGAAACACCGGACATGATCGAGCAGCACAACCTGCTCAACCGCGTGGCCGAACTGATCGACGCCGGCACCTTGAAAACTACGCTGGGTGAACACTTTGGCGTGATCAATGCCGCCAACCTGCGCCGTGCCCATGCGCTGCTGGAAAGCGGCAAGGCCAAGGGCAAGATCGTGCTGGAAGGCTTCTGACAGTAACGTCGGTCAGTGTCGTCCGTTATTCGCGTGAGTAAGGGACGACACCGCTAGTCAGAGACTTGATCCTTGTCATATTTGTGAGCGTATTCAGGTTTATATTGGCCGCCTTTGCCACGATTCTTTTACGTGAGGAAGTCAGCAATGAAGATCCTGATAAAAGCGTTAGCAAAATCCCAATGGGAGGTCCGTCTGGACCAGAAAGCCATTGTTTTCCACACCGAAGCCGAGGCTCGCGCCTTTGCCGATACCCTGCAGGCGCGCATCCAGGCGCCCCATCGTTTCCCGCTCAGCCAGCCACAATCCGCCGCCGGCTGAGCGTCCTTCAGGCCTGCGCCTGCAAGGCCCTGGCCCGCTGCAGGCGCTGGGTCGACACGGCTACCGCCACGGCCAATACACCGCACAAGCTGATGACCATCGCCATTGGCATAGCCGTGCCATCGTGCAACATCCCCACCAATGACGCGGCCCCCGCCGCCACGCCGAACTGGATGCAGCCCAGCAACGCCGAGGCGCTACCGGCACGGGCGCCCTGCCCGCTCATGGCGCAGGCCGAGGTGTTGGGCAAAATGCAGCCCAGGCTGGCGATGCAGATAAACAGCGGCACCAGCAATGGCCACAGTGCATCAGTGTGCAACGCCGAAATGCCCAGCAGCGTCATGCCTGCCAACGCGTAGAGCCACACCGTGCGCGACAGCAAAAACGCCGGGCCACGCTTGGCCAGCAGGCGCGCGTTGAGCTGCGCCACCAATATAAAACCGGCAGCGTTGGAACCGAACACCCAGCCGTAATGCTCGGCGGGCACGCCATAAAGCTTGATAAACACGAACGGTGAACCGGCGATATAGGCAAACATGCCGGCAATCGACAGCGCGCCGGTAAGCGCATAACCGAGGTAAACCCGGTCCGACAGCAGCCCGAAGTAGCGGCGCAACGATCCGGATAGCGGCTGGCGCGGCTGATGGGCCGGGAAAGTTTCCGGCAGGCCGAATGCAACGGCGACGGCGGCCATTACGCTGAAGATCGACAACGCCAGGAAAATCGACTGCCAGCCCCACACCCCAACCATCAAGCCGCCGGCCAGCGGCGCAAGGATCGGCGCCAGGCCGGTTACCAGCATCAATTGGGAAAACACCTTGGCCGAGCCCACCGCATCACATTTGTCGCTGACCACCGCGCGGGAAATCACCATGCCCGCGCAACCGCCCAGGGCCTGCACGAAGCGGGCGCCGATCAGCCAGTCGAGGGAAGGTGCGTAGGCACAGGCGAAAGACGCCAGGGTAAATAAGGTCACGCCGCTAAGCAGCGGCCCGCGCCGGCCAAAGCGATCCGCCAGCGGGCCGTAGATCAATTGGCCGATGGCCAACCCTGCGAAATACACCGCCAGGGTCAACTGGATGTGTTTTTCATCGGTGGCGAACGCCGTGGCCATTGCCGGAAAGCCCGGCAGGTAAAAGTCGATCGCCAGCGGGGCAAAGGCGCTCAAGGCCCCCAGGATCAGAATTATGCGAAGGTTCATCAGGCACCCAAGTGAGTCGGCAGCCCGACAGTCTAGCCGGGCCTGGGTGCCTTGAACATAACGATAGCTCGCTAACTATTAAAATCAGGCGAGCGTGGCTTTATAGCCTTCTTCTTTAATGAGGTTGATCACCTCGTCGGCAGACAAACGGCTTTCCACGCCCACTTCCCCGGCAGCCAGATCCACCTTCACACTGGCCGCCGGGTCCTGGCTCTGCACCGCCTGGGTCACCGCTTTGACGCAATGGCCGCAGGTCATTCCTTCAACGCTGAATACTTGCATGACATGACTCCTTTGATGAGGTTGACGCCAGTCTCGACCTTGCCACGATGGCAAGGTCAAGTTTTGAAAATATCGGCCGGGCTGGTATTCGGCGGCACGGTCGGCCAAGCTTGACGCATCGTTGATTCAACCCACGGAGCATTCGCCATGCGCTGGTCGTATTTTGGCCTTGTCGGCCTGATGAGCTTGTCTGCCGCTGCGCCCTTGGCCAGCGCCGCTGAAGACTATGCAGTGCTGATCATTTCCCGGGAGCGCCTGGAGGTGTCGACCAATTGTGAGATCGGCCTGTATCTCAATGACCAGCTCGCCGGTCGGCTGTTCCAGGAACAGGCCACCTCGTTCAACCTGGCGCCCGGAACGGTATCGCTGCGCCTCAAACTGTTGCCGGGCCAGGCAGCAGGCTGCTTGCCCGGTCTGCTCGCTCCGCCTGCGCAAAACATCACGCTCAAGGCCGGTGACGTGCGCAAGTTGCGTATCGCCCAAGGCCCGGACGGCATGTACCTCAAAGGCGCCAAATTGGACTACTAAGGCGCTTGACCTTCCCCACAGGTCAAGGTTGATCCTAGGCGCAACTTCTTCCGGAGGACTGCCCCATGAACGGATCCACCACCTTTGACCTGCCCATCAGCGGCATGACGTGCGCCAGCTGTGCCGGGCGTGTCGAGCGCGCGCTGGGCAAGGTGCCGGGGGTGCAAAGCGTCAGCGTCAACCTGGCCAACGAGCGCGCCCATGTTGAAGTCATGGGCCAGATGGACGCGGCCGTATTGATCGCGGCCGTCGACAAAGCCGGCTACACCGCCACCCTGCCCCAAAGTGAAACCGCCACCGACGCCAACCAGGCCCAGCGCCTGCACCGCGAGCGTTGGGCGCTGCTGCTGGCCATTGCGCTGGCACTGCCCCTGGTGCTGCCAATGCTGGTGCAACCCTTCGGCATGCACTGGATGCTGCCCGCCTGGGCGCAATTCGCGCTGGCCACTCCCGTACAATTCATCCTCGGTGCGCGCTTTTACAGCGCCGCCTGGAAAGCCGTGCGCGCCGGTGCCGGCAATATGGACTTGCTGGTGGCCATCGGCACCAGCGCCGGTTACGGCCTGAGCCTGTATGAATGGCTCACCGCCCCCGCAGGCAGCATGCCGCACCTGTATTTTGAAGCCTCGGCCGTGGTGATTGCCCTGGTACTGCTCGGCAAATACCTGGAAAGCCGTGCCAAACGCCAGACCGCCAGCGCCATCCGTGCGCTGGAAGCCCTGCGCCCTGAACGCGCCATTCGTGTGCAGGACGGCCGCGAAGAAGATGTGGCCATCAGCGCGCTGAAGCTGGATGACCGGGTGCTGGTCAAGCCGGGCGAGCGCTTCCCGGTGGACGGTGAAGTGCTCGAAGGGCAAAGCCACGCCGACGAAGCGCTGATCAGCGGAGAAAGCCTGCCGGTGCCCAAACAACCGGGCGATAAGGTCACCGGCGGCGCCATCAATGGCGAAGGCCGCCTGCTGGTACGCACCACCGCGCTGGGCGCCGAAAGCGTATTGGCCAGGATCATCCGCCTGGTGGAAGACGCCCAGGCCGCCAAGGCGCCGATCCAGAAACTGGTGGATAAAGTCAGCCAGGTCTTCGTACCGGCCGTGCTGGTGCTGGCCGTGATCACTCTGCTGGGCTGGTGGTTATACGGCGCCTCGCTGGAAACCGCGATTATCAACGCCGTGGCGGTACTGGTGATCGCCTGTCCTTGCGCCCTCGGGCTGGCCACCCCGACTGCAATCATGGCCGGCACCGGCGTCGCCGCCCGCTACGGCATCCTGATCAAAGACGCCGAAGCCCTGGAGCGTGCCCATGCAGTGAGCGCCGTGGTGTTCGACAAGACCGGCACCCTCACGTCCGGCGCACCCAAAATCGCCCACTTGGCGGCGCTGGATGGCAATGAAGCCTTGCTGCTGCAACAGGCCGGCGCGCTGCAGCGTGGCAGCGAACACCCGTTGGCCAAGGCAGTGCTGGATGCCTGCGACGAACGAGGGCTGGCAGTCGCGGATGTGAGCGCCAGCCAATCCCTGACCGGACGCGGCATCGCCGGCACCCTGGACGGCCGGCAACTGGCCCTGGGCAACCGCCGCTTGTTGCAAGAGAGCGGCTTGAGCGCAGGCGACCTGGCCACCCGCGCCCAAGACTGGGAGGCCGAAGGCCGCACCCTGTCGTGGCTGCTTGAACAAGGCGCGCAACCCAAGGTGCTGGGGCTGTTCGCCTTTGGCGACACCCTCAAGCCCGGCGCACTGCAAGCGGTGACGCAACTCAAGGCACGCAATATCAGCAGCCACCTGCTTACCGGCGACAATCGCGGCAGCGCGCGAGTAGTCGCGCAGGCGCTGGGCATCGACGACGTACACGCCGAAGTGCTGCCCGCCGATAAAGCCGCCACCGTCGCCGAACTGAAGAAAACCGCGGTGGTGGCCATGGTCGGCGACGGCATCAACGACGCCCCGGCCCTGGCCGCCGCCGATATCGGCATCGCCATGGGCGGTGGCACCGACGTGGCCATGCACGCCGCCGGGATCACCCTGATGCGTGGCGACCCTCGCCTGGTGCCGGCCGCGCTGGAGATCAGCCGCAAGACCTACGCAAAAATCCGCCAGAACCTGTTCTGGGCCTTTGTGTATAACTTGATCGGCATTCCCCTGGCCGCATTCGGCCTGCTTAACCCGGTGCTTGCGGGCGCAGCCATGGCCTTGTCCAGTGTCAGCGTGGTGAGCAATGCACTGCTGCTCAAAACCTGGAAACCCAAGGATCTGGAGGATCAACGCCCATGAACATCGGCCAAGCCGCCCGCCAGAGCGGGCTGAGTGCAAAGATGATTCGTTACTACGAGTCCATCGGCCTGCTCAAGGCCGCCCACCGTACCGACAGCGGTTACCGCGTGTACGGCGCTGAGGACCTACACACCCTGGCATTCATCAAGCGTTCGCGGGATCTGGGGTTTTCACTGGAGGAGGTCGGCAAGCTGCTGACCCTGTGGCAGGACCGGCAACGGGCCAGCGCCGATGTGAAAGCCCTGGCACGCCAGCATATCGAGGAGTTGAATCAGAAAATTGTGGAACTGGGGCAACTGCGCGACACGTTGCAAGACTTGGTGGAACACTGCCACGGTGATGATCGACCGGATTGCCCGATTCTCAAGGAGTTGGCATCGGGCAGTTGCTGCCCCTGATCATCTTAGTGGCCCACCAAAAACCAATGTGGGAGGGGCGGTGCGACGATTCGACTTGCTCCCGATGACAGTGTGTCAGTCTCAATATCCGTCACTGACACACCGCCATCGGGAGCAAGTCGAATCGTCGCACCGCCCCTCCCACATTTTTCAGATCTTCATTTGCTGGAAGATCACTGCATCCAAGGCGGAGGCGGTGGCTCTTCGGACGCTTTGCTCGCCGGCGCATCATCCGCAGCCCGAATCGCCTGACGACGCTCTTCATCCAAACGTGCCGCTTCGATCTCGCGGATCACACCGCCCACGTCCGCCAATTCTTCCGGCTCATCGAACTCACCGGTCAATACGCTGGCCGGGTGCAAAGTGCCGGCTTCATACAGCGCCCACATTTCCTTGGCGTACTTGGTCTTCTTCAGCTCCGGGGCAAAGCGCCCGAAGTAGGAAGCCATATTGCCGACATCCCGCTCCAGCATGCTGAACGCGTGGTTGTTGCCCGCCGCATCCACCGCCTGGGGCAGGTCGATGATCACCGGGCCCGTAGGGGTGAGCAGCACGTTGAACTCGGACAGGTCACCGTGCACCAGGCCGGTACACAGCATCAGCACGATCTGGGAGATCAGGAAGGCGTGGTATTCACGCGCCTGGTCCGGCTCCAGCACCACGTCGTTCAGACGCGGCGCCGCATCGCCGTACTCGTCGGCCACCAGTTCCATCAGCAGTACGCCTTCGAGGAAGTCGAACGGCTGGGGCACGCGAACGCCAGCACCGGCCAGGCGAAACAACGCCGCGACTTCGGCGTTCTGCCAGGCATCCTCGGTTTCTTTCTTGCCGAACTTGGAGCCCTTGGCCATGGCCCGGGCCTGACGGCTGTTACGGACCTTGCGCCCTTCCTGGTATTCGGACGCCTGACGAAAACTTCGTTTATTCGCCTCCTTGTAAACCTTGGCGCAACGCAATTCGTTGCCGCAGCGCACCACATAAACAGCTGCTTCTTTACCACTCATGAGTGGGCGCAGCACTTCGTCGACCAGACCGTCTTCGATCAGGGGTTCAATGCGTTTAGGAGTCTTCATCAGCTTTTATTGTGGGTCCTTTATTACCAAATACGCGTATGGCACTCGTTATACGGCAATCGGCTCGCCGGTGGGAGAGGCTACCGACCTCTGACCGCTCAAGAATGCATCCAATATGCCAATTTTCGCCGCAATCAACGCTCAATGATCGCCGTAACACCCTGGCCACCCGCCGCGCAGATCGAAATCAGGCCACGGCCCTTGCCCGCCGCATCCAGCAACTTGGCCAGGTTGGCGACGATACGCCCACCCGTGGCGGCAAACGGGTGCCCGGCGGCCAGGGAGCTGCCCTTCACATTCAGCCGGCTGCGGTCGATGGACCCCAAGGGTGCGTCCAGCCCGAGGCGCGTCTTGCAGTAGTCCGCGTCTTCCCAGGCCTTGAGCGTGCACAAAACTTGGGCAGCGAACGCTTCGTGGATCTCGTAGTAATCGAAGTCCTGCAGCGTCAGGCCATTTCTCGCCAGCAGTCGCGGCACCGCGTACACCGGCGCCATCAGCAGGCCTTCGGCACCGTTGACGAAGTCCACCGCCGCCGCTTCGCCGTCACGCAAATACGCGAGGATCGGTAAACCACGCGCCTGGGCCCAGGCCTCACTGCCCAGCAGCACCAGCGACGCGCCATCGGTGAGCGGCGTGGAATTGCCGGCGGTGAGCGTGCCCTTTTCGCTGCGCTCGAAGGCGGGCTTGAGCGCGGCGAGTTTTTCCAGGGTAAGGTCGGGCCGCAAGTTGTTGTCGCGGGTCAGGCCCAGAAACGGTGTGAGCAAATCGTTGTGCCAGCCTTCGGCGTAGGCCGCGGCCATTTTCTGATGGCTTTCGAGGGCCAACTGGTCCTGCTCGGCGCGGGGGATCTGCCAGGTCTGCGCCATCAACTCGCAGTGCTGGCCCATGGACAAACCGGTACGGGGTTCGCCGTTACGCGGCAGTTCCGGCTTGAGGTGATGGGGACGAAGTTGTAACAGCAGTTTTAATTTATCCGCCATGGACTTGCTGCGGTTGGCGTGCAGCAGAAGCTTGCGCAGGCCTTCATTTACACCGATCGGCGCGTCGGAGGTGGTGTCCACCCCACCGGCAATCCCGCACTCAATCTGCCCCAGGGCGATCTTGTTGGCCACCAGCAACGCGGCTTCCAGGCCGGTGCCGCATGCCTGCTGAATATCATAGGCCGGGGTTTGCGGCGACAGACGCGAGCCCAGCACACATTCACGGGTGAGGTTGAAGTCCCGCGAATGCTTGAGCACCGCACCGGCAGCCACTTCGCCCATGCGCAGGCCGTGCAGGTTGTAGCGCTCGATCAGGCCTTCCAGGGCGGCGGTCAGCATCGCCTGGTTGCTCGCCGTGGCATAAGGGCCATTGGAGCGGGCGAAAGGAATGCGGTTACCGCCAATGATCGCTACACGGCGCAATTGAGTCATGAAAAGCTCCCTGATGGTTGTAGGTGGAATCACCAAGCCTAGCCTAGGCTCAATCGAACGACTGCCACCCCGGGGTGGTCCACCCTTTGAACCCCAGCCTTCGGAGAGCGTTCCATGTCTGACCGTTATATCGACTTCGCCAACTCAAGCCTCGGCCATCGCCTGGTCGCCGCCATTGGCCTGCCGTCACCGGTACGCCTGGAACGCTGGCAGGCCGGGCGCCTGCGTCCGGTGGAGGGCGCATTGCTGCTGGGCGGCGGTGCGCTGGCCACTCAGGTACAGGCATTTGCCAACCGGCTCACCGACGCCATTTACACCTACGGCGCCGAGACGTCGACGTGGATTCCCGGCCATGGCCCCACACTCAAGGCGGTCGTGTTCGACGCCAGCGAATTGCAACACACTGATCAACTCAAACAGCTGCGCGAATTCTTCCAACCGCTGCTGAAAAACCTGGATAACAGCGCGCACCTGGTGATCCTCGGCCGTGCGCCGGAAAGCCTCAGCGACCCCTTCGCCGCCAGCGCCCAGCGCGCCCTGGAGGGTTTCAGCCGCTCTCTGGCGAAAGAGCTGCGCAATGGCGGCGTGTTGCAATTGCTCTACGTCGGCGACGGTGCCGAGGACCAATTGGAAGGCGCACTGCGCTTTTTCCTCTCACCGAAAAGCGCCTACATCTCTGGCCAGGTGATTCGCCTGGAGGCCTGCACCACGCCGGTCGAAGACTGGACGCGCCCCCTGGCCGGGCGCAAGGCGCTGGTCACCGGTGCCGCACGAGGCATTGGTGCATCCATCGCTGAAACCCTGGCCCGCGACGGCGCCGACGTGATCCTGCTCGACGTGCCTCAGGCCAAGGCCGACCTCGAAGCCCTGGCCGCGCGCCTGGGTGCACGCACCGTCACGCTGGATATCTGTGCTGAAGACGCCGCCCGTCAATTGATCGAGCACCTCCCCGATGGGCTGGACATCCTGGTGCACAACGCCGGTATCACCCGTGACAAAACCCTGGCGAACATGACCCCGGAGTACTGGGACGCGGTGCTCGCGGTCAACCTCAATGCGCCACAGGTACTGACCCAGGCGCTGCTCGACAGCGGCACCCTGCACGACAACGCCCGCGTGGTATTGCTGGCGTCGATCAGCGGCATCGCCGGTAACCGTGGGCAGACCAACTATGCGGCGAGCAAGGCGGGGTTGATCGGCCTCGCACAGGCTTGGGCGCCCCTGCTTAAAGAGCGTGGCATCACCATCAACGCCGTGGCACCGGGTTTTATCGAAACCCAGATGACCGCACATATTCCGTTCGCCTTGCGTGAAGCCGGGCGACGCATGAGTTCGCTGGGCCAGGGCGGCCTGCCGCAGGACGTCGCCGAAGCGGTGGCGTGGCTGGGCCAACCGGGTTCCGGTGCAGTCAGCGGGCAAGCGCTGCGGGTATGTGGGCAAAGTCTCTTGGGAGCGTAAGCATGCAATGGAAGACGCTGGGCACTACGCCATTTCTGCCGCCGCTGTATTGGCGCGCGGCGCTCAAACGCAAGATCACCGGCAGCACCTTGCCTGAACACGGATTGCGCTGCCGGGTGAGCATCAACCCCAAGCAGGTGGCGGCCTATCGCAAGGTCTGCGGTTTTGCCGACAGCCCTCTCTTGCCGGCGACTTATCCGCACGTCCTGGCGTTCGGCCTGCAGATGCAGTTACTCACCGATAAAAGCTTTCCCTTCCCGCTGCTGGGGTTGATTCACCTGAGTAACCGCATCCGCATCCATCGCCCGCTCGGTGGTGTCAGCGAATTGTCTGTCGGCGTACACACGCAGAACCTCAAGCCTCATCCCAAGGGTGCCACCTTTGACCTGGTGACCACGGTCGAAGATTCCCTGGGCCTGCTGTGGGAAGCCGAGAGCCGCATGCTCTGCCGTGGGGTGAAATTGGAAGGCGAAGCAGAGGATATCGCCCAACCCTCCCCCACCCAGGTCAGCGAACTGTCCCGCTGGAAGGCGCCCGCCGATATCGGCCGCCGTTATGCGCGGGTCTCCGGCGACTACAACCCGATCCACCTCAGCGCCCTGACCGCCAAGCTGTTCGGCTTCCCCCAGGCCATCGCCCACGGGCTGTGGAACAAGGCGCACACCCTCGCCGCCCTCGGCGAACACCTGCCCGCCGCCAATATGGAGATACACGTCGAGTTCAGGAAACCCGTGCGCCTGCCCAGTGAAGTGACGTTATTAACGAGTGCCGCCGGTTCCAGCGGAGCGTTGTGGCTCAAAGGCGCGGGCGATATTGAACATATGGTAGGCAAGTGGCAGCCGATTGCCTGAAATAAGACTGATGAATTGTATATATACACCCTAGGTAATAGCGGACTTTTTGAAGTCCGCTTTTTTCTTCTAAGTCATTGTTAAAAAACAGATATACATCTTGATACATCCTCACCTTATACCGTTGGCATTAGTCACTTAAACGGTACATCCCTGCTCTATATAAATCGTTAATACCAAGTAGAGCATTGAGAGAACGCACCTCCGGGACTGTTATAGCCACACGGACAAACGCATCGCTAGCCCAAGAAATAGTGAGCGTTTGAAGACAACCAAGGTTGTACAGGTGCGAGGAACTCAATCATGAATACTCACGTCGTGTTTTGGAAAACAAGTACCGCGCTGGCCCTGGCAGTCACACTGGCACTCGGCGGCTGCAGCAGCGGGGGTGGCGGGCATCACAGTGGTGGCTCCTCGGATGCTGGCGCTGGCGGTGGCACGGGGGGTGGCGGCACTGACCCTGGCACCAACCCAGGCGGCACCGCCTCGCCGCTGGTCACCGCCACCGTGGTCGACACCGCCGGCAATACCGTGACCCGCCTCAGCCGCACCGTCCGCAGTCTGGGCACCACCCTCGGCAGCCTGCCGATCGTGGGCGAAACGGCTGGCGACTTGGTGACTGCGGCCGGCAACGCCGTCGGCAGCATCGGCAACGGCCTTTCGGATGGCCTGGGTTCACTGGGCACTGACAGCAACGCCCTGGGCAAAACCGTTGCCGGCGTGGCCAACGGTGTTTCCGACCTGGGTGATGGCGTGACCGTTACCGGTGCCAACGTCGCCACGTTGCTGGGGAATGTGCCGGTGGTCAGCGGCGCCGCCCCCGTGGTCGGCAACGTGGTGGGCAAGGTTGGCAATGCCGTGACTATGCTCGGCGACACCTTAAGCACCGCCAGCACCACCGGCCCGCTGGGGTCGGTCACCCACACCGTCGGCGCAAAAGTCTTGGTGCCTGTGGTGTCCCTGGTGGAAAACACCACCGGCAAAGTCGGCACCGCGACTGGTCTTGACTCGCCGGTGGGCGGCTTGCTGAAAAAAGTCGGCGATACCGTCGACGGCCTGGGCGATAAAGTCGCCGACACGGGCGGCACCGGCAACCCGGTGACCGACGCGGTGGGCAATGTGCTCAATGGTGTCGGCACCGCGGTCGGCAAGGCCAGCGGTTATGTCGACCGGGATGCGGATAGCAGTGGCGGCGGCAATGGCGGTGGTACCGGCGGCGGCCTCGGCAAACTCGGCCTGGCCGAACTCATCGGTGGCGTGATCGCCGGAGCCGGCAGCGGCCTGGATGCGGGCAGCACCAATGGCGTGATCAGCGCGGCGGGCGTTACCGGCGTCAAGGCGGGCACCACCGTGGCGGCCCTCGGTGGCGGCACACCCAGCACTAAAACCAGCATTCCGGTCGCCGGGCTGACCGGCCCGATCGGCAATGCACTCAACCCTGTCACCAGCGGCGTACAGAGCCTGACTCAAAACATCGGCGGTGCCACTGGCCTCGGTGCTCCGGTCAACGGCCTGGTCACCCGTGTCGGCGGTGCGGTCAGCAACCTGGGCGGCAACATCAGCGGCACCAACGCCAACCCGGTCACCAACGCCCTGGGCGGTACCGTGACCGCCGTGGGTGGCACCGTGGCGTCGATCGGCGGCCTGGTCACTGGCGGCACCAATACCGGCGGCGGTTTGCTCGCGGGTGGCCTGAATGTAGGCGCTGGCGCCTCTGCCGGTGCTGGCGCAAGCGCAAGCGCAAGCGCAAACGGTGGTCTTCTGGGCGGGCTGTTGGGTGGCCTGGGCGGCAAAAAATAGAATTGCACCTGGCCGATTAGACGGCCTCACCTACAGCGCCTACGCTTGGTTGAGACGAGAGACCCACTAAGTCTCTCGTCTTTTTTTATGGATCAATGATCGATCCGTAAAAGCCTCCGAACCGCGCCCCCAGAGCCCGGCGGGCATCTGCGAAACGCCGCTGCAGTATTGACCATGGAGTGTCCTATGCGCGCTTTGACGCCGTTGTTATTGCTCACCCTCAGTGCTTACGCCCACGCCGATACCCTGCCCAGCTTCCTCAATAGCAACGACACGATCCGCAACCTACCGGTGCCCAACCTGCCCGCCGACGCCTACCGACCGGCCGCCACGCCTACCCAGGTGCCGGTGCCTGCGGCGACGGCCGAGCAGCCCTTGCTGATGGACACCAAAGTGACCATCCGTAAACTGCAGATCGACGGCGGCACGGTGTACCCGCTCAAAGAAGTCGCCCAGGTATTCGAACCCTTGATTGGTCATGAAACCAATCTGGCGCAATTGATCGAAGCCACCCGCAGCATCACCCGGCGCTATCAGGAAGACGGCTACCTGCTGTCCTACGCCTTCCTGCCGGAACAACGGTTCGAAGGCGGCCTGGTGCATGTGGTGCTGGTGGAGGGTTACATCCGTGATTACCAACTGCAAGGCGACATCGGTTCGGTCTCGTCCTACGTCGACAAACTGGCGGAAAAACTCAAGGCCGAACGCCCGCTCACGCGCAAGACGTTCGAGCGCTACACCACGCTGATGAGCGCCATCCCAGGCGTGACCGTGCAAGCCCAGGTGCCGCCTCCGAGCACCACCGATGGCGGCACCCACATGCAGATCAGTGCCAGCCGCAAGCCCTTCACCACCAGCATGAGCCTCAACGAGGCGAGCCGTGGCGGTACCCAGGCCTTGCTGACCGGCACCAGCAACTCGTGGACGTCGATGGGCGAACAACTGAGCGTCAGCGGCCTGTTCCCGCCGGGTGAGGACAAAGAACATTACTACCGCGCCTCCTACAGCCAGTTCATCAACGCTGAAGGCACCCAGCTTGCACTCTCGGGGGAACGCTACCGCGCGGACCCAAGCACCCGCCTGCAGTTAGGCGACGGCCTTGAACTCAAGCCGCACCAGCAGATCGACCGTTACTCCATAGGCGTCAGCCACCCCTTTATCGCCTCGCCCAGCGAGTCGCTGAGCCTCGGTACGCGCCTCTACGCCGTCGACCAGACCAACCGTTACACACTGGAAGGTTTCCCCCAGCGCTTTGAGCTGCAAACCAACCTGCGCGCCCTGGCCTTCGAAGGGGACTGGCGTAAAGCTGACACCACCCAACTGCGCATCATCAGCGGCGGCGTGTACCAAGGCATCAATGGCATGGGCGCCAAGACCCATACGGACTTCGGTGGCCTAAAGCCCGACCTCGACTTCTTCCGCCTGCGCCTGTCCGGCGTGCAGAGCAACAAACTCTTCGATAACTGGCAAGGCGTGCTGTCCGGCGCGCTCTACTGGAGCAACGACAACCTGCCCGACAGCGAGCGCGCGACCTTCGGCGGGCAAAGCTTCGGGCGCGGCTACCCCGATGACCAGGGCACGGGCGACAAAGGCTGGGGCGCGGCCTACGAGGTCAACTACAGCTACAACCGCGCGGGCGATTGGGTGAGGATCCTGCAACCCTACGTGGTGCTCGACCGCGCCAAGACCTGGTTCAACGACCTGCCGGTCAAGGGCAACGACATGTCATCGGCGGCGGTGGGGCTGCGCTTTGGCGATGCCAAGTACTACAACGTCGCGCTGGAAGTCGCCAAGCCGATGTCGGACGTGGCACTGGACAGCTTCGATCGACGGCCACGGTACTCATTGAGTTTCAGCTACCAACTCTGATGTGTAGTGAGCGGGCTTGTCGAATCGTCGCACCGCCCGCGCTGGGCGGCGAAGCCGCCCCATCTCCTGGAGCATTCAGTCTCCCTGGATAAAACTGAGTCGCCTGGGTTTGGGGCGGCTTCGCCACCCAGCGCGGGGCAAGCCCGCTCACTACAGAGCTCGCTTAAAGGTGGAGTTTTGAGAGGGGACACAGGCTGTTCAAGGTATCGATCGACGGCCACGGTATTCATTGAGTTTCAGCTACCAACTCTGACCTGTAGTGAGCGGGCTTGTCCCGCGCTGGGCGGCGAAGCCGCCCCATCTCCTGGAGCATTCAGTCTCCTTGGTTAGAGCTGAGTCGCCTGGGTTTGGGGCGGCTTCGCCACCCAGCGCGGGGCAAGCCCGCTCACTACAGAGCTCGCTTAAAGGTGGAGTTTGGAGAGGGGAAACAGGCTGTTCAAGGTGTCGATGAGCCGTACCAGGTAGATCGGCTTGCGAAACAGGTCCAGCACCTGCAGGCGCAGCATGTCGCTTACGTCATCCATTTCGGCATGGCCGGACATCACAATCACCGGCAGGTGAGAACGCGAGGTGTGTTCGCGCAAGCGCTTGATCAAGGAGATGCCGCTTTCCTCGGGCATGCGCAGGTCGGTGATGACCAGGGCAATATCAGGATGGAGTGTCAATTCTTGCAGCGCGAAGGTGACGGAGGTGGCGGTAAAACAGACAAATCCCTCGTGTTCGAGGGATTCGGCGAGTTCGATCAGCGCGTCCTCTTCGTCGTCCACCAAAAGAATTTGTTGGCGGGAAGGCGGATAAACGCTCATGGCAGTACCTGAACTGGAGAAACTTTGATTAGGGGTTTCCACATTTTTCAGCGGACTATCAAGTTGTCATTTTGGTCGCAACGCTATCGAAAATGGATTTGATCTTAGTTCCAAGCCCTGAGCCGGCACCGACGATCACCAGTGCAACCATCGCTACGATAATCGCGTACTCGATCCCAGACGCCCCCTCTTTGCGCTGAAAGAATAGTTGTGTCTGAACATAAAGCTTCAACATCAGGTCAAGGAACATAAGACTTCTCCCTAAAACGCCACTAAGAGCCGGTACGGCTCTAGCACGATGTCCGCGGCGTGCCACTAGAGCATTGTCAACAAACCTCAGCCTCACAACTGTAAGAACGGATTAATCACAAAGTATTAGTCGAAAAGTCGACGCCAGGCATCCCGCCATTTAAAGGGGCACTTTTAGAGTCCTGATTATAGTTTCGATAAATTTTTCCCGGGGTAATGGCATTTCGTCCTAGCTGAGCTACCTTCAAATAGCCAAATCGTTAGATGTTCATCACAGCCAGGTTGCGGATTAACCCGTTGGGATTACACGGGCGTGCAGTGCAACGGGAAAGGGAGAGCCGTCATGAACAGTCGCATCAGCATGGTCCTGGCCGGCTTGTTGCTGATCGGGGCATTGATCGCCGGGTACTGGGGGTTAGTGTTGAGCCGCGCACCGGAGCCTGTCGCAGTCCCTGCCGCACCTGTCGTTTCCGTTGAAAAAACCATCGCTGCCGCCGAAGACCAGACCCGCCAACCGGTGGTGGTCCTGGTGCATGACGTGCCTGCCTACCGTGCGCTGACCGCTGCCGACCTGGTCGTGGAAAGACTGCGCACCGTGCCCGTCGGCAGCCTCACTCAGCTCGACCAGGCCATCGGCCGCATGCCGCTGCGCGCGCTTGGCGCAGGCACCTGGCTCACCGAAGACAGCTTTACCGGCGGCGGCCCGCTCGCTCGCATGATTCGCCCCGACGAGCGTGCACTGGCGGTGGCCGTGGATGAAGTGATCGGCGCCGCCGGCCAATTGACCCCCGGCGATTACGTGGATGTGCTGTTGTTCCTGCGCCAGGATGCCAGTAATGCCGAACAGTCGGCCCAGATCGTGCTTCCGGCCATGCGCCTGCTCAGCGTCGGCGACCAGATGGGCTTGGCCAACGATGGCCTGCCCGCGGTGCCACCACCGGTCACGGTTGAAGAACGCGCCCAGGCCGCCCAACGTCGAGCCGCCGCACGTACCGTGGTGCTCGCCGTACCGGAGCCACTGTTAAGCCGCCTGATGCTCGCGGCTCAAGCCGGGATCCTGCGCCTGGCCGTACGCAGCGCCGAGGAACACCTGCTCAGCCGCTACTGGGCCGGCGAGAGCGAAGCACCGCAGAAGATGGAAAGCGCCAACCGCGATCTCTACCAATTCACCCAACTGGCCCTGACCGGCCCGCCCAAACGCATCGCGCCAGCCGGTGGCGAACCGAGCGTGCGCCGAGGCATTGAAGTGATTCGCGGTGCCCAAGGGGCGCCACAAACTCCGTGATCGAGCAAGGATGCCTTGAATGAGCCAGCGCTACGCACCCCTGTTCATGCACATGGCTTGGGCCCTGATGCTCTCGAGCCTGCCCGTCGGCATGGCCCTGGCTGCACCGGGCAACTGCAGCGCCCTGGGCCAGTTGCCGGCCGTGGTCGAGGTGGGAGAAGGCTTGCAACAGGAGCTGCAATCGCCGGTGGCAATCACGCGCCTGGCAATCGGTGACCCTAAAATCGCCGACGTGCGGGTCAACGGCGACCGTCATTTCCTGCTCACCGGGGTCGCGTCCGGCGCCACCAGCCTGATGGTATGGACCGCCTGCGCGAGCACGCCGCGTCAAAGCATGGTGTTCGTCAAGGGCAGGGCCACTTCGGCGCTGACCAGCCTGTCGCTGTCGCCGTCGGAAGATCCCCTGCTGCCCAGCCAGGTGCAGACCGACATCCGCTTTGTGGAAGTCAGCCGCACCAAGCTCAAGGATGCGAGCACCCGACTGTTAGGCACCGGCAAAAACTTTTTCCTCGGCAGCCCCAACCTGCTGTCACCCTCGGAGGGGGTCTTCAAATTGCCGGTGAGCACTGACAGCTTCAACGTCGGTTTTGGCGGCGGCCGGGTCTCGGCCATGATCAACGCGTTGGAACGCAGCGGCTTTGCCTACACCCTGGCGCGCCCCAGCCTGGTGGCCATGAGCGGCCAGAGTGCCTCCTTCCTGGCCGGCGGCGAGGTGCCCGTCCCGGTGCCCAGCGCCGGCAGCGACACCATCTCCATTGAGTACAAGGAGTTCGGCATTCGCCTGACCCTGACCCCCACGGTGATTGACCGCAACCGCATCACCCTCAAGGTGGCGCCGGAAGTCAGCGAGCTGGACTACAGCAACGCCGTCATCATCCAGGGCATCCAAGTACCGGCACTCACCGTGCGCCGCACCGACACCAGCGTGTCCCTGGCCGATGGCGAAAGTTTTGTGATCAGCGGCCTGATCAGCACCAACAACCGCTCCACGATCAGCAAGTTTCCAGGGCTGGGCGATATCCCGATCCTGGGGGCGTTTTTCCGCGATTCCAATATCAGCCGCGAAGAGAAAGAACTGCTGATGATCGTCACGCCGCACCTAGTGCAGCCGTTGGCCGCCAACGCCCAACTGCCCTCGTTGCCCGGCGAGAAACTGCGCAGTTACGACCCGAACTGGTTCCGGCTGTTCTTCTTGGAAAACGGTAATTTCGACCGTCGCAGTGGACTTTCCCAATGAGCGATAGCCTGAGCCAGACCTTCCTCGCCATCACCCGCAACGCCACCGACCTGGAGTGGCTGCAGGGCGCCCTGGCGCCCCTTGGCCAGGTCGTCAGCGCCGGCACCGGCAGCCTGGACGAGTTGCTGGCGCTGGTGGACGTGACGTTCGCCAGCCTGGTGTTTGTCGGCCTCGACCGGGAAAACGTGGTCACCCAGAGCGCGCTGATCGAAGGTGCCCTGGAGGCCAAACCGATGCTCGCGGTGGTCGCCCTCGGCGATGGCATGGACAACCAGCTTGTCCTGAACGCCATGCGGGCCGGCGCTCGCGACTTCGTGGCCTACGGCTCACGCTCCAGCGAAGTGGCGGGCCTGGTGCGCCGCCTGAGCAAGCGCCTGCCAACCGTCGCCCACAATGCGCAGCTGGGCGGTCTGACCGTGCTGTTTGGCACCCAGAGCAATGCCGATGGCGCCATGCTGGCGACGCACTTGGCACTGGTGGTGCAGAAGAGCGGGCAGCAAACCCTGCTGCTCGACCTGGGCCTGCCGCGCAGTGACAGCCTGGCCTTGCTGGGCCTGGAGAGCACGTTCAATTTCGGCGATGCGTTGCGGCATCTGCGTCGCCTCGATACCACGTTGATCAACAGCGCCTTCACCACGGCGCTGGATGGCCTGCGCATCCTGGCGTACGCCACCGGTGACGAGCCGCTCAAACTGACCAGCGCCGCCGAGTTGTTCATGTTGCTCAGCGCACTGCGCCAACACTTCCAGCACATCGTCGTGAACATCACCGGGCAGCCGGACAGCGAAGCGCTACGCACCTTTGTCAGCCACTGCGACAAACTGCTGTGGTGCACCGACCAGAACGTGCTGGACTGTCGCCGCAACCTTGCGGTGCTCAGTCGCTGGCGCGATAAAGGCATGAAACTCGACCACGCCAAACTGGTGGTGGACCGCTACATCAAGGCCTGTGCCCCGGACACCGAGGCCCTGGAAAAAAGCTTCGGCCTCGAATGCGTCGCCGTGCTGCCCCTGAGTGCCGAACTGCGCCTGAACGTGAAAAATCAGGGCCAGACCCTGTTCGTCCTGGCCCCCCGTGAGCCCTTGACCCAAGCCGTGCGCGCCTTGGGCGAGCGCCTGGCCAAACGCTCCGAGGGCTTGGCAAAACCTTCCATGCGCTGGTTTGAACGCATCCTGGGGTCGGGACGATGAACGGCGAAAAACTGTTTGGCGGCCCGGCCCGCAGCGCCGGAGGCAACAGCGATCACGATGGCCTGAAACTGGTGCTGCATCGCTACATCATCGACGCCATCGAGGAGTCGGGTAAGAACCTGCTCGAAGGCACACGCCAGTCTCTGGCGCAATTTGTCATCGACAAGGTCTCCGAGTACATCACGCGCATGCGCCTGGCGATCTCGCGCTATGAAATGGAGCGCCTGGCCGAAGAGATCGTCGACGAACTCACCGGGTTCGGCCCGCTGGAAGTGCTGCTGCGTGACCCTTCGGTGACTGAGATCCTGGTCAACGGGCCGCACCGGGTGTTTATCGAGCGCGACGGCCTGCTGCACCAAAGTGACCTGCGCTTCATCGACGACCATCACGTGGAACGCGTGATGCAGCGCATCCTCGCGCCGCTGGGCCGCCGCCTGGATGAGTCGTCGCCGATGGTGGATGCACGGCTGCCCGACGGCAGCCGGGTCAACGCGATCATCCCGCCGATTGCCCTCGACGGGCCATGCCTGTCGATTCGAAAATTCCGCAAGGACATGCTCAAGAGCAGCGACCTGGTCGCCATGCAGACCATCGACCAGAGCATTTTCGAGTTCTTCCAGGAGGCCGTGGGCAAGCGCTGCAATATCCTGATCAGCGGCGGCACGGGTACCGGCAAGACCACGCTGCTGAATATCCTCAGCCAACTGATCAACCCCCACGAGCGCTTGGTGACCATCGAAGACGTCGCCGAGTTGCAATTGGGCCACCCCCACGTGGTCCGCCTGGAAACCCGCCCGCCGAATGCCGAAGGTCACGGCGAGGTCAGGTCCAGCGACCTGATCCGCAACGCCCTGCGGATGCGCCCGGACCGCATCATCCTCGGCGAAATCCGTGGCGTGGAAGTGCTCGATGTGATGACGGCGATGAACACCGGCCACGACGGCTCCATGAGCACCGTGCACGCCAACAATGCCCAGGATGCGTTGTTGCGCCTGGAAACCCTGGTCGGCCTGACCGGCCGTGTGATCGCGGAAAAAACCCTGCGCCAGATGATTTGCGCCGCGCTGGACGTGATTATTCAACTGACGCGTATGCCCGATGGCCGCCGCTGCGTAAGCGAGGTGGTGGAAGTGGTCGGCGTGCGCGATGACGTGTATGTCACCAATACGCTGTTCCGCCTGGATCGGCGCACCGGCTTCGGTTTCCTGCGCGAAGCGCTCAACCCGGCCGGCGACAAGCTGCGTCGCGAATCGGCGTTGCAGTCATAGGGAGCGCTTGATGACAGGACCGGTGTTGTTGCTTATCTGCCTGCTGCTGATTGGTCTGTCGTTCTGGCAGTTTCACCATGGCCTGCGCAAGGCCCAGACGGCCCGTGTGCTGGAGCGCCTCGGCAACGGCCAGCCCGAGGCACAGGAAACCACGACCACATGGACGGGCCTCGAGCGCATGTTCCAGCGTGCCGGGCTGGGCAAACCCACAGACCGCCTGGGCCTGTGGGCGAGCGCCTGGGTGATCGGCGCGCTGCTGGGTTGGCTGCTCGCCGACGGGCTGGGCCTGATCGCCATGATCGTGGGGCCGCCCCTGGCATTGCGCGTGTTTATCGCCTGGCGTTATCAACAACGCGTGCAGCGCATGGTCGAGCAACTGCCGCAGTTGTTGGACCATAGCGTGCGCAGCCTCAAGTCCGGCAGAACCCTGGCAGACGCCGTACTGGGCGGGGTCGAGAGCATTGAAAACCCACTCAGGGACGCCATGGGCCGCGTGCAACGCAATGTGCGCATGGGCGTCAGCCTGCCGGATTCGGTCAGCGACTTCGCCGAGTTCTACGAACAGGATGAGTTCCGCCTGTTCGCCCTTGGCCTGAAGGTCAACCACCGCTACGGCGGCAACGCCAGCGAGCTGCTGGAAAACCTGATCAAAATGATTCGCGAGCGGGAACAGGGTGCCCGTCAACTCAAGGCCATGACCGGCGAAACACGCATGACCGCCTATGTGCTGGGCGGTCTGCCGGTGCTGATCGTGGGCTACTTCCTGGTGGTCAACCCCGGCTACTTGATGAACATGTGGCACGACGGCACGGGGCGCATCATGCTCTTCGGCGCGCTGGCAATGGACCTTGGCGGCACCTTTATCATGTGGCGCATGCTGAGGAGTGTCTGAGATGGCGCTTCTGGCCTGCGCTTTGTTGTTGCTCGCCGCAGCGGTATTGGTGGGCGGGCAATTGCTCGAGCATCGCCGCCGCGAACGGCGGGTCGCTGAGCGCTTGCAAGGCAAGATGGTCAGCGATAACAGACTCGGCACGCTCATCCGCCAACTGGGCGCAAGCTCGCTGGCCCAGCGCTCGGTCAGCCTGGACAACGAGACCCAGGCCCTGCTCAATCGGGTTGGCTGGCGCAAGTCCAGCCAACGCTCGCTGTTTGCAGCCTTCCAGATCGGTACGCCCATCGTGTTATTGGGCCTGACCCTCCTCGGCCAGCAACTGTTGTTCCCGCATGCGGACCCCGCCTGGATTGCCCCGATGTTTGCCCTGGGCATCGGCTACCTGCTGCCAAAACGCGTGCTTGCGGCGGCCGCCAAACATCGCCAGCAAGCCATCGCCAAAGAAATTTCCACCTTCATTCCGCTGCTGCGCATTCTGTTCGAGTCAGGCATGGCGGTTGAGCAATCGCTGCGTGTATTGGGCAACGAGGCCCAGCGTTTACTCCCCCACCTCACGCACGAACTGCGCCTGATCCTGGCGCGGGTCGATTCCGGCCTGGAGCTGGGCGAGGAACTGGGCAAGACCGTCCACGTGCTGGAGGTGGATGAGTTCACCGACACCTGCATCATCCTCCAGCAATTGATCCAGCAGGGCGGCGGCGCGATGAAGTCCCTGCTGGCCCTCAAGCAACTGCTCGACGACCGACGCCTGACCCGCCTGCAGGAATACATTTCGAAGATGTCGGCAAAAATGTCGGTGGTGATGATGGTGTTCCTGTTCCCTGCTTTGCTGATCGTGCTCGGCGGCCCGGCCTTTATCGGCATCGCCCGCGCGTTGAGTCACTTTTAAGGAGTCGTTGATGAAAGCACTGATTGCCGGCCTGGCCCTGCTGATGCTCGGCGGCTGCGCCACCAATGGCCAATCACCCTGGGCGGCGTTGACCTCATCCAACAGTTGCACCAAGCCGAGTTCGGAACAGGAACTGGCGCTCAACCTGTCCGATGACCTGGCCAACGAAGGCAAGCTGCACGCCAGCCTGGCCAACCTGCAAAGCCTGCCCGAGGCCTTGCCCCAGGTGCGCCAGCGCAAGGCCCGCAACTACCGCCTGCTCGGGCGCAGCGAGGCCGAGCCGTTGTACCGCAGCCTGCTCGGTACCTGCATGAACGCCGAAGGCGAGCACGGCCTGGGGCAATTGGCGGCAGCCAGGGGCGACAACGGCCAGGCCATGGCGCATATGCAACGGGCGGCGCAGTTGGCGCCCACCGACGAAAAAATCCGCAATGACCTGGGCGTGGTGTACCTCAACCAGTTGCGCATGGAAGACGCGCGCTTTGAATTCATGACCGCCATCGAGCTCAAGCAAAGCGACCCGCTGGCGGCCGTCAACCTGGTGACCTTGCTGATCTATCAGGACAACTGGAGGCAAGCGGCAAAGGTGGCCAGCCAATTGGGCCTGAGCCCCGAGCAGGTCACCGATGCCCAGGCCCGCGCGGAAAAACTCAAGGGTCCAAGCCCAAGCCCCAGTGCGCCGGCGCGCAAAATCGCCGCGGTCAGCGATGCCATACGGTGGCTATCAAGTGAGGAGTGATCGATGAAAGCACATTACCTTGTCGGCCTGGCGCTGCTCCCGCTGAGCGCACTGGCCATCGAACCGGGCCCGTCGTCACCGCAGCAAGCGGAAACCGAAAACTGGATGGCCTTGCAGATCAATGGCCGTGCCGCTTCACCCACGCCGCAAAGGACCACGCCCGCAGAACGCGAGCAGGCCTTGCAGCGCTGGCTGGACAGTCACAAACATCCGATCCCGGAGTTTTTTGAATCGCCGTCCGGTGGGTCGTCTAAAGGTGGGAACAGTCAGTAACACCCTGGCGCGTCAGTGCGCCGTCACCCGTTGGCGCATCGCCGAGGTATTCGGCGACAGCGCCAGTGCCAACTGCGTGCGGTTATGCATATGGGTCAGTCGCAACACCTGGGACACGTAGAGCTTGACCGTGTTTTCGGTGATCCCCAGTTCACAGGCGATCTGGTAGTTGGTCTGGCCCTTGCCCACCAGGCGCGCAACGTCCAGCTGGCGCGGCGACAGCTGGTTGAAAATGGTCGGGATCTCGATCGGCCCGGCGTCTTCGGCAACCGGCTCGCCCTCATCCGCCACACCGGCGCCGGGGCTACGGCGCACTTTGTCGAGGTCCTGGTACAGGTCATTGATGGATTCTGAGAGGTATTGCAGCTTCAGGTTCAGGTGCCCCAGTTGCAGCTCTTTTTGCCGCTCTTCCAACGCCGCTTCCTGGCGCTGCACGCCTTCGAGCAATTCATCGAGGTTGATCGGTTTCTGGTAGTAATCCGAGATCCCCGCGCGCAGGGCCTTGATCACGTCCTGTTTGTCGGAACGCCCAGTGAGCATGATCGCCTCGAACGCCCGCTGCTTGCCGGCGACTTTTTGCATGGCCTGCACCAGCTCGATGCCATCCATGTCCGGCATGTGCAGGTCGCACAGCACCAAGCCGATCTCGGCCTCTTCGCTGAAGCGCTGCAACGCATGTCGGCTGGACTCACACGGCACGCAACGGTAACCACTGCTTTCGAGAAATTCGCAGAGCTCTTCCACGATCAACGGCTGATCGTCGACCACGAGCACCTTTACCGCTGAGGTTAGCTTGTTCACGCGCTACTCCATGCCTGGCAAGCCAAAAGATTGACCGATCCCTTTTGACGAAGAATCCTAGACTCTCATTCAATAAACGTAGACCTACTTTTCGACTCTGTACACATCGATAGAGGCCTTGTGCGATTAGTGGATCCAAAACCAGTACAGCGCAAACCCTGTCAGTACAAACGGAGCAAACGGCTGTTTTTTTGACGCTTCAGTAACCGGGGTTAGCCGACGCGCGCTAAGCCTTTGACTGATAAGCCCCCAGCCGCCCAGGAACAGCGCGGCACCGATCAGCGACCACAACACCGCATCCAGCGTGCTGGCCAGGGCCAAGGCGGCCAACAGCTTCACGTCCCCCGCGCCAAAACGGCCCAGCGCATAACCAGGCAACGTCAGCAGCAGCGCCACGGCAAAGGCCCAGCCTCCTTCGCTGGCGGGCGCACCCAACCAGGTAGTGCCCATCCACGCCAAGTAGAGCAACGCCAGCAGCGCCACACCCAGCGTCAAGCCGTTGGAGATTTGCCGTTGACGCCCATCCTGCAACGCACAGAGCCCCAGCCAGAGCACTATCACCACGCCATGGATCACGTAAAAAACATCCCTTTCCGCTGAATGATTCTATGCTGATATCAAGTAGTAGCCGTCAGGGTAGACGCAGTCATGAAAACAAGCCTCCCCAGAAAACAAAAAGGTGCTGCGGCGATAGAGTTCGCCCTGGTCTTCGGGATCTTTTTTGCAGTGTTCTATGGGTTGATCAGCTATACCCTGCCGTTGCTGCTGATGCAGTCCTTCAACCAAGCGGCATTGGAGGCCGTGCGTCAGGCCATGGCGGTGGACCCGGTGGCCGCCGCAGACGCCTATCCGACGAAAGTCACCGAGCGCGCCAAAGATACCGTCATGACCCAGTTGGACTGGATCCCCACCAGTTTTCAATTTTCACGTGATTTCGTCAGCGCGACTTACACCGGCACCACACTGAACGTCACGATCAGCTACCCCACCAACCTCCTCTATTCCGTGTTCCCGGTACTGGTGGTGCCGGGCATCGGCACAGTGCCGAATCTGCCGGCCAACCTGTCCGCGCGTTCGAGTCTTCAGTTTTGACCTCGGGGGATAACCTGTTCGGGCGCCTGCTCGGCCGCACCGGCGCCCCGCCCCTCGACACACCCGGCGTGTCCGTGCCAGGGCTGCACCTGCAACTGGACCCTCAAGGCCACGTGCTGAGTATCAGCGGTACCCTGCGCCCACAGCTCGCGACACACGGGATGGGTGAGACCCCGCCGCTGCTGCGTGAACTGCTGTGTGCCGGCAGCGCCTTGAGTGTCGAAGGCCGCCCCGCAGACTGGCAACACCAGAGCCTGGACCTGGACTTCCAGAGCACAACCGGCCAGGTGCTGCACACCCGTGGCTGGGTCGAACCCGAAGGTGATGGCTGGAGCCTGCGTCTGCTCGACGTGGGGGACTTGCTCGCCGACCGGCAATTGGCCCAGCACCGCGAGCAGAACCATCAACTTATCAGCCGGATGAGCGAGCAACTGCAGCTGTGCAGCCTGAGTCGCTTGCCCGAGGTGTTCAACGAGCACCTGCGCAACCTGGCCCAGCACTGGCAGATCCCCTGTGTGGCCCTGGCGTTGTTCGATGCAGAAGACCAAGGCTGGCGGATCTACAGCCACTACACCGCCCACGACGCGCCCGCCTTGTGGCAGACCGGCCAGCACCTGGGCACCCTGCTGGACAGCGCCAATGGCAGCGCGCCATTGAGCCTGGCCCAGGCGCGCCGCGAACACCCAAGCCTGAACGGTATTTTCGGCAACGCCGACGGGTTCCTGGTGCCCTATCGCGATAGTCAGGGCGTCGCCGCCTGGTTGCTCTGCGGCCTCTACAATGGCCAGCAACACACCCGCGACCGGGAATGGCTGAACCTGACTGCCGCCCTCGCCGCCCCGCTGCTGAGCCGCTTGCGCGAGCAACGCGATCACCAACAGCTCGACCGCATGGACGCCCTTCAAGGCCTGCTCGGCACCGGCTGGTGGGAACTGCTGCCCGCCACCCAGGAAATCCAGCTGGCCCCGCAGTTACAGCACAGCCTCAGCTTGGAGGACGGCCCGACTCGCCAGGCGCTGGGCGTATGGCTGGAACAGATCCACCCCGCCGATCGCCAGGCACTCACCAGCCGCCTGCACGACCTGCAAACCCTCGACAAACCACTGCTGACCAGCGTGCGCCTGCAACGCACCGACGCAGAGCACAACCCCCTCTGGTACCGCCTGCAGGGCCACGTGCTGGGGATGGGCGATCAGCGACGTTGGGTCGGTTTCATGCTCGACATCAGCGACATCAAGAACCAACAACTGCAAGCCGCTGCCGCCCATGCGCGCCTGGATAACCTCATCGCCAGTTCACCGGCGGTGATCTATGTGCAGCGCTATGTCAGCGGCGCCCTGCACCCGGCGTTTTTCAGTGACAGCCTGCTGCCGCTGTTGGGCTGGACGCTGGACGATTGCAACCACGACAGCCTGGCGTCATTGATCCACCCCGAAGACCGCGACCTTTACTTTGAACGTACCCGCCGACTCCTGCGCGAAGGCGCCGTGCGCAGCCGCTACCGACTGCGCGACAAACAGGGCCACTACCACTGGCTGCTGGATGAAGCCAAATTACTGCGCGATGACCTCGGGTTGCCGCTAGAAGCCGTCGGCCTGTGGCTGGATGTCACCGAGGCGACCCTGGCCGCCGAGCAGATCAAGCAGAGCGAAGAGCGCTACCGCATCCTGGTTGAAGACTCGCCGGCAATGATCTGCCGCTATCGCCCGGACCTGACCCTGACCTTCGGCAACACGCCGCTGGCCAACTACCTGGAGTGCCTGCCTGCACAACTGCCGGGGTTGAACCTGGGCCATTGGCTGTCGGATGAACAGCGCCAGGCCTTTGTGCAACGCATCAGCCAGCTGACCCCGGAATTCCCGGTCAGCACCGCCGAGATCAGCCTGGAATTGCCCGGCCGCGAACATGCCTGGTGGGTGTGGTCGGACCGTGGCGTATTTGACGAACAAGGCGTGCTGGTGGAAGTGCAAGCGGTGGGCCGCGACAACACCGAAGTGCGCCGCTCCCAGCAGCAACTGACCCAGAGCGCCAAGATGGCCACCTTGGGCGAAATGGCCACGGGCCTGGCCCATGAAATCAACCAGCCGCTCAACGTGATGCGCATGGCCATCGTCAATGTGCTCAAGCGCCTGGCCAGCGGTGATGCGCAGGTCGACTACCTCACCGAAAAACTGCAGCGCATCGACGCCCAGGTTCAGCGGGCGGCGCGGGTGGTGGACCATATGCGCGTGTTTGGCCGCCGCTCGGAAATCGAACAACAGCCCTTCGACCCGTCACAGGCGGTGGAAGGCACGCTGTCGCTGCTGGGCGAAGGGCTGCGCGGTAAAGGTGTGGACGTGCGCGTCACCCCGGCGGACTTTACGGTGCAGGTCAAAGGTCATGTCGACCAGCTTGAGCAGGTGCTGATCAACCTGATGGTCAATGCCCGTGACGCGTTGTTGAGCAAACACGAAAAGGACCCGGCGTTCCGCCCGTGGATCGCACTGCATTGCGAACATGACAGCCGCCATGTGCGGCTCTGGGTGGAAGACAACGGCGGCGGGATCGACCCCCGGTTGATCGAGCGGATTTTCGAGCCGTTCTTCACCACCAAACCGATCGGCGTGGGCACGGGGTTGGGGTTGTCGGTGAGTTACGGGATTGTGGAGAACATGGGCGGACGCTTGAGCGTCGTCAATGGGCCGGCAGGGGCACGGTTTTGTGTGGAGCTGCCGGTGGATCAGATCACCAGGTAGGCGCGGCCCATATGGCAGCTGAGGTTGGCGCCGACTTCGGCGTTGCCAGCAGTGATGCCGAGCGCCCCCAGTAATCCGTTCACAATCGGGTCCAGCACCGGCGACAGAACGTTTTTGACCGCCGTTATCAATGTATTGGTAATGGTCGCGAGCAAACTTGAGACGCCAGACAATGGCCCGCTCGCTGGATTTCCAGGAGGAGGAACGTACGTCACCTGAATGCCGCCCAGTGTGTTGACTAGACTTCCAACCATGTTTGATGCGGGAGCCACTGATTGATAGGTGGGTGCCAGATTCATTTCGTTGACCGGTAAAAAAGTCATGCTTTGAGTGTTACCCCCGACCGTCGCGTGTACAACCGATAACAATAAGCTGCCACCGACCCCGGCCTTGCGCGGGGCACACCCGAAAATCCCCGTGCATGTCTGTACGCCAATATCAACGAGAGCGACTGGCTGAACAGTGGTCGCCACTGCCGAGGTGAATGCCTGCACCGGATCGACTTTTCCGACCGACACATCCACCAGCGCTGTACTCGCCTGAACGGTGAGAGATTTCGTTGCACTGCTTGCACAACTGAAATCAGAGACATAAGCCTTTGCGCTGGCCACTTCAATGTTGATGTCCAAGCCGCTCAGCAACTGCACATCCGTATGATCACAAGGCTTCAATACCAGGCACAGAAGTGGATCCAGCAGGCCCACAAGATTCAGGTGCAAAAGGTTATTGACCACCCCGGTTACCGGAGTAGTCAAAGCGGAAACCGCAGACGTCAAATCATTCAGCCCATTGAGCACGGGCAACTGAATAGACACCAGCGTACGGACTTGCGCCGTACGCACAAAAATCTGATCCGCCTGTGGGGTCTTCAACAAACCCGCTTTGGCCTTTGCAGGATTACCAATAGCCGACATTTGTGGGGGGGCAATCACTTTGGTCTGGACCGTCACGTTTCCTATCAATGGAATGCTCAACTGAGCGGCTGCACTCACCGCACTCTTGCTACTGGACAGTTGCGCCACGGTCTGCAGCAATTGAAACAACTGCACATTAGTATTCAAGGCGGCGGCCGGAGTGCCGGTGGCGACCTTCAGCAGATCTCCAACCGTCAACAACTGCGTATTCGCAGCGATGGCTTTCAATGTAATCACATCGTTGATGACCGCCGTGGCGACCGCACCATTTTTTTGCAGGACCTTCACTGCTGCGTCGATCAACTGGCTGGCGGATACGGCGGTGCTCAGCAGCGCATCATAGTCCCCCGCCTTGACGTTCAATTGAATCGCCAACTGGTCCAAGTAGCCGAGCAGGTTCACGTTCGTCCCAAGCAGACCATTCCACCCCGCAGCCGTCAGGGACAGACTACCGCCCAACAAATTACCGATGACCACGTTCAGCAGAGGGGAGTTGGCGGAGTTCACTGCCGCCAGGCTGCTGCGAATCGTCAGCTGCGCCACTGGCGGCGCATACGCGGCCACGGCGGTCGCACTCAGCATCATCTGGCTGGAAACCGGGGCGCCGCTGAACATGCTCCAGATACCCGTGGCGATGCTGGTCATCACGCTGCGCGTGGCAACCACGCGTACGGCATCGTTTTTGGTCGCGTCAGGGGTAAACACACGCACGCTGTTGGCATTGGTCGTTAATAGGCCGCAGGTCACGACCAGGCCACGACTGTTGTCGCCGGCGACCACGGTGAAGCCATTGCGCGTGGCGTTTTCCTTGGCGTAGTCGTTCGCGGTGGTGGTGGGGCTGCACAGGCCGCCACGACCGGCGGCTTCCAGGGCCGAAGTGTCGGCGATGGACTGCAACTTGCGCTTTTCCATGTACAGGCGGCCGCTGTCCACCACCAGTAGCATGAAGACCAGCGCCACCGCCAGGGTGCCCGCTGCCATCAAGCCAATCGCACCGCGCTGCCTGGAACGAAGTCGGGGAGACATCAGGCACTCCTTAGCGCTTACTCTCCGTAGTTGCTTGGAGTGTAGACAAAGGCTGGCCAGTCGCCACAGGAACGATTAAAGGGGTTGAAGGCTGGCAGAGAACCCATGTGGGAGGGGGCTTGCTCCCGATAGCGGAGTGTCAGCCAGCTCAGCTGTTACTGATACACCGCTATCGGGGGCAAGCCCCCTCCCACAATGGGTTTGTGTGGTTTTTTAGTGGGGTGGGTAGCTGGAGAGGATGCGGGTGACGGTGGTGCGGATGGCTTTGTCGCGATCCTGGGGGTTGGGCGAGCTGGCCATCATTTGTTCGTCGCTGCCGCGCCAGACCAGTTTGCCGTCCTTGCCGTCGAGCAGGTCGATCTGGACGGTCGCCACTTTGTAAGTGATGTTGCGCGTTTCGTTGTACATCGGCGCGCCCCAGTAGCCATTCCATGGGCCGCCCCAGGCGCCGCCGTAGTTGGTGGTGACTTGTTGCTGGCGATCTTCGACGATCAGGTAGGCCTGCACATTGAGGTCAGCCTTGCTGCCCGGCGCGGCGGGGCGCAGGCCGCGCTGATCAAGCTGTTCACCCACGGCTTCGCGGATGCGTTGTTCGGTGAGGTCACTCTTGATGCGCGGATCATCGGGGCGGTATTGCAGGGCCGGGTCTTTCCAGGCCCAACTGCGGTAGGCGCCGAAGTCTCGACTGGCATCAAAGTCATGGTTGACCTGGCTGGTCTGGCAACCGCCCAGCAACAGGACGACAGCTAGCGTAGCGATACGACGAAACATGGTTGTTCTCCAAAGAGCGACCCGCGCTTGAGATGAGAATAGCGGTTAACGGGGAGGGTACGCCGTCATCGCCTTTTGCACCGCCTGGCGCAAGGCATCGCCCCGTTCGCTGAGGCTGCCCTGGCTGCCGGTTTCGGCGCTGGCACTCCACACCGGCTGACCGGAGCGGGCATCGAACAGGTTGACGCGAACCACCACGACCTGGACCTCATAGGTGCGCACGATCGGCACCGAGTTGTACATGCCGTAGCCATTGCCATAGCGGTTATAGCCGCCGTAACCGTAGCCGTAGTCGTCCTGGACCTGCTTGAGGCGCTTCTCCAGGCGCACGTCGGCGCTCACCAGCAGGTCCGCAGGGCGGTTGTCATGCAAGGGCCGCAGGCCGCGTTGGTCGAGGGCACCGCTGACCGCCTCGGCAATCTGCGCCGAATCCGCCCAGGCCGTGCCTGCCGGCAGTTGGCCGTTGCGCCAGGCCCAATTGCGGTAGGCGCCGTAGTCGCGCACCGGCGCCGGGTAGGCGCTGGCATCAAAGGTGTTGGCGGCCTGGGGCGGCGCCGGCGGGATCGGCGCCGAGGTGGCGACATAAGGGTTAGGGCTTGAACAGGCGCCCAACCCCAGGGACAACAGGATCAAACAGAGACGACGCATTTCGACCTCCGCAGACTGGGCCGCTTAAACCGGACGGCAGATCCAGTGCAAATAACGCCCAAGTCCGGCAAAGCTTGGGTGACGACGGTGAGCGAGTTCCATCTCCAGAAGGTCCTGCAAATCCGCGCGGGCCTGGAATTCCACCGGCATATAGTCATGAAATACCCGCACACCACTTTGGCTTTCGACCTGCCAAAGGTCTACGAGTTGCGCCGCCAACTCACGCGGATCGAGTGGTTGTTGCGGCGTGAGGCTCTGCTTTTCGCCGGCCATGTCGTTCTTGCGCATTTTGCGGAAGTGGCCTTTGAGCAGGTTGCGATAAATCAGCGCATCGCGGTTGTAGAACGCCAACGACAGCCAGCCGCCGGGGACCGTGAGTTGGTGCAGCACCGGCAGGATCGCATGGGGTTCGGCCAACCATTCCAGCACGGCGTGGCACAGCACCACGTCGTAGGGTTCGGTGAGCTGGCCCAGCAGCGCTTGCCATGGCGCATGGATAAAAGTTGCGGTCTGCCCGGCCTCGGCGAAACGTTGGCGGGCGCCTTCGAGCATCGGCTCGGCAGGTTCGGCCAGGGTGACCGCGTGGCCTTGCTCGGCCAGCCACAGCGACATATGGCCCAGCCCCGCACCGATATCCAGTACACGCAAGGGGCGCTTGGGCAGGGCTTCGGTCAAGTCGGCCTGCAGCACTGCCAGGCGAATCGCCCCTTTGGCACCGCCGTAGATTTTCTCGGCGAAACGCGTGGCCAACTGGTCGAAATGGCGGTCACTCATTGGGCAAACCGCCGTTCGCTGTCGGCCAGTTTGGCGCGCACCACCTCGTTCATGTCCAGGCCCAACTCGCTGCACAGCAACAGCAGGTACAGCACGACATCGCCAACTTCCTGCCCGGCATGGGCGAGCTTATCGGCAGAGAGCTGGCGCGATTGGTCTTCGGTCAGCCATTGGAAGATTTCCACCAACTCGGCCATTTCGACGCTGGCGGCCATGGCCAGGTTTTTCGGGCTGTGGAATCGCTTCCAGTCGTTGTTATCGCGGATGCGGTGCAGGCGTTCGGTGAGGTGTTCGAGGTTCATGCGGGGGCTCCTGAAGGTGGATAGCTTCGGGGGGAATGGCCTTGAAGGCAAGTGAACCTTCAGATCGCTATCGGGGGCAAGCCCCCTCCCACCTTTGGCAGGTGAACACATCCAAGTGTGGGAGGGGGCTTGCTCCCGATGGCGATCTAATCAACGACGCTGAACTCAAGCCTGGCAGTTTGCCCGGCTTCGTCGAGGACGCTGAGTTGATAGCGGCCCAAGCGCTCGAAACTGGCGTTGATGAAGTCCTGGTTAGCGCTGTCGCCCAGGGGCGCACCGTTGAGGAACCACCAGCGCCGCCCACTGCCGCCCAGGGCGGAGATTTTCAGGCGCAGGGCTTGTTGACTGGCGGCAGGCAGGCGCAGTTGGTCACCTTCGCGGATACCGACAATCGACAGCGGTGACGACGCGGCCAGCGCCGGTGGCGGGCAATCGGGGTCCGCCGCGGGGATGCGCGCTTCGCGGCGCTCGGCCCTGGGCAGCCAGGGCTCCAGAGGCGCGGGCCACAGGGCGATGGTCTTGGGCTCGGCGCCAGGGCAATGGACGTCGACCCGCAAGCCCTTGGCATTCACCCACACACTTTCCATCAAGCCCACGCTCAACGGTTGGTCCAGCGCCTGCAAGGTCGGCGGCGTGGTGTGGTCCAGCGTCCAGGCGAAGCGCTGGCGACGGCAATTGGGGTCGCTGCGGCTCATGGGCTGGCCCAACGGCCAACAGATCGCCGCCACGCCGACATTCGCCGGCACCGGCTTGACGGGCGCGCTGATGCCCCGCTGGCTGTCGCGGTTGGTCAGCACATCGTGCACCTGCAACATCAACGGCGCTGCGGAGGCCAGGCCGAACTGGCCGGGCACCGGTGTGCCGTCCGGTCGGCCGATCCACACACCGATCAAATAACGCGGGCCGACGCCAATCGCCCAGGCATCGCGAAAGCCATAGCTGGTGCCGGTTTTCCAGGCCAGCACGGGACGCTGCACCAACTCGGCACGTGGGTCGCGGTCCGGCCGCGCCTGACCACTGAGGATGCGCCGCACAATCCAGGCGGCCCCTGGCGACAGTAACGGCCGCTCCCTAAGCGTATCGTCCGGCTGTAATCGAATATTGGCGCTCCTGCCGTCCCGGGCGAAGGCGCTGTAGCCGCTCACCAGATCTTCGAGGCGACTGCCTGCGCCGCCCAGGATCAGCGCCAGGTTCGGCTCGGCCAATGCGGGCAATGCCAGAGGCACGCCGCCGATGCGCATCTCGGCGGCAAACCGCTTCGGCCCATAGGCTTCCAACAACTGCACCGCCGGCAGGTTGAGCGAACTGGACAGCGCCGTGCTCGCCGGCACCGCACCGGTAAAACCCATCGAGAAGTTGCCCGGCCGGTAATCGCCATAACGCCTGGGTACGTCCTGCAACAGGGATTCGGAGTGAATCAGCCCATCGTCCAGGGCCATGCCATAGAGGAAAGGTTTCAAGGTGGAGCCCGGCGAACGCAGGGCGCTGATCATGTCCACATGGCCAAAGCGCTTGGCATCATTGATGTCCACCGAGCCGAGGTAGGCACGCACGGCCATGGTTTCTTCCTCCACCACCAGAATGGCGGCGGAGGTGTGCTCCGGCAAACGCGCGCGCCAGCCCAGCAGCAGGTCTTCAAGGCGGCGTTGCAGGGTGGCGTCCAGGGTGGTGCGGATCAGCGGCGGGCTGTCGGGGCGGTTCAGGCGGCGCGCGAGCAACGGCGCCAGGCTCGGCTCCAGGCGCGGGGCAAGCAGCAGCGGTTCTTCCAGGGCTTCGTCGACGGCAGCTTGCGGCCACACCTGGAACTCGGCGAGTCGACGCAACACTTTGTCACGGGCCTCCTGGGCGCGTTGCGGGTGACGGTCCGGACGCAAACGGCTGGGCGCCTGGGGCAGCACGGCGAGCAAGGCGGCTTCGGCATGGGTCAGCTGTGAAGGCGATTTACCCAGATACGCCCAACTGGCAGCCGCCACGCCTTGCAACGTACCGCCAAACGGTGCGCGGTTCAGGTAGAGGTTAAGGATTTCTGCCTTGGAGAGGTGCCATTCCAACTGCGCCGTGCGCCACAACTGGCGCAACTTGCCATGGAACGTGCGCGAATGCGGATCCAACAACCGCGCCACCTGCATCGACAAGGTGCTGCCGCCCGACACCACCCGCGTGCCGGTGAGGTTCTGCCACGTCGCCCGTACCAGCGCCAGTGGGTTTACGCCGGGGTGCTGGTAAAACCAACGGTCTTCATAGGTCAGCAACGCCTCCAGGTAATACGGCGACACCTCGCGGGTCTGCACCGGATAACGCCACACCCCATTGGCATCGGCAAACCGCCACAACGGCGTGCCATCCTCAGCCAGCACCACCCGCGCCAGATCGTCCTGGGGCAGGGGCAACGGCCAGATGCGGTCGGCCAGCCATAGCAAGGCGATCACCAACAAAAGGCTGGCCAGGGTCCAGCGGGCAACTAAACGCAAACTCAAACTGGCAAACCTCTATGCTTATAGGGAACTAGCCTGTTGCAATAACAACCAAAGGCACAGACACGCCCACCCTCTCATCAGGACACACACATGCAGGTAGAAAGCTTTTTCGGATGGTTGGGCCAAGCGCTCGGTTCCGTCATCCGCTTTATCGTCGACGGACTCAGCGGCCTGTTCGGTGCCCTGACCAACGCCGGTGGCAACTTCATCGACGGCCTGTCCCGCACGTTGGGCATGGACACCTCGATCATCAGCATCATTACCCTGATCATCGGCCTGATGCTGCTGTACTCGGCCGTGCGTGCCTTCATGCGCGCCTCGATCATCATGGGCATCATCTGGCTGCTGCTGGGCCTGTGGCTCCTGAGCTGGGTCGTCCACTGACCCAAAAGCACCACACATCACCTGTGGGAGGGGGCTTGCTCCCTCCCACATTTGCACCCAGTTCCGTCATTTAAATATCAGCGCCCCTTGATCACCAGATCCGCCGGCGTCTCTCCCACCGCCTGCCAGTTCGGCCGGTACATCGACTCCACCTGCGGCGGCGGTACGCGGTAAGTCCCCGGTGTCACGGCACGCGCCAGGTACAGCAGGTGCGTCGTGCCAGAGCCTTCCAGATTGATCGCCGCCACGTAGCGGTCGTCCCTGAACTCCTGATGCTTGAGCGACGCGTTCTGCATCGACTCACGCCACTCCTTCACCTGGCTGCTGGCGTTTTCCAGGCTGGCGGCACTTTGCGCCAGGTTCTGGTTTTCCAGTTCCAAACCGGCCGGGAGCAAATCCACCACAAGGGCATCCGGCACACGCTGCTTGGCACTGACCGCCAGATGCACCAGCACCAGATCACCGCTGTTGAGGCTGCGCAGGTTCAGCGGCTGGCCGTTCATGCCCAGGTATTCGCGACGGATGCTCAGGTTGTCACCGCCAGGCGCGGGTGGCACCTGTGGATAACCCGAGATCGTCAGTTGCTGGTACACCGGTGTCTCACCCTGATTACTCAGGCTCAAGTCGCTGGACAGCCACTTGCCCTCCAACGCCAGCGTCGGTTGCTGATTATTCAATTCCTGCACACCGCCACTGCCGGTGAGCGACACCTGCCAGTTCGCATCCGGTTTGGCGAACCCGAGGCGCCCGGCCAGGAACAGCGCGTTACGCTCCTGGGTCGACAGATAGGGGCTGGCGGCCAACTGGTCCGACAGGGTGAACAAGCGCTCCTCACGCTTGCCTTTGGCCAGGTCGTTCTCTTCCAGCAGCGCCAGGATCATCGCCTGGTCCCGCAGCGGGCTGCCGTAGTCGGCCAGCCATTCATTGGCATTGCGCTGTGCCGCCAGCCCGGCGAGCAAGGCTTGGTCCGCGCGGGGTTGGTCGCCCATCTTCTGCAACGCGATGGCCAACTGCACGAGCGGCAAACCGGAGCGCGCATCGCTGCGTCGTTCGAAGATGCTGCGCAGCGCCCCCAGCGGCGCCTGCTGACTGCGCGCCAGCACCATGCCGGCGTAGGCCTGCACGGCAAAGCGGGTGTGGTCGGCGTTATCGCTGTAGTCGACGTCGATCAGGTTACGCTCCTGCACATACCGCAGCAGGCGCTCGCTGGCCTTTTTCAACGCTTCAGGCGGCACCGCAAACCCCTGGTCACGGGCACGCAGCAGGAAGTCGGTGACGTAAGCCGTCAGCCAGTATTCTTCTTCGCCATCAGCGCCCCACAAACCGAAGCTGCCGTTGTAGCGCTGCATGCCCAGCAGGCGTTCGATGCCCAGCTCGATCTTGCGTTTACGCTCGCTGTCCGACTCGCCTTTGATCGACAGGCGCTTGAGCAATGCATCGTCGGCATACAGCGACGGGTACAGGCCGCTCGCGGTCTGCTCCAGGCAACCGTAGGGGTAGGCCTTGAGTGCACTGATCTGCGCACCGAGGTTCAGCGGTGGCCGGCTCGACAGGCTCAGCAGCGCCTGGCGCCCCGAGGCATCGAATTGATCCAGGGTGCCCACCGGCAGAGTCCATGGCTGATCCTTGAGCACCGCACGGTAATGCTTGAGCAGCGCCGGGTACGCGGGCCGCACGCCCAGGGTCCACTCACGGGTAAACGGCGGCAGGGTCTCGCCCGGCAGGTCGAGGCCGTTCACCGTCACCTTGACCTTGCCCTGGCCCAACCCTCCCCACGCTTTCACCGGGATGCGCAGGGTGGTGCGCTGGCCTGGTTTCAGCTCAACGGTTTGCGCGCCACTGTTGACCAACTCCAACTGCCCGTCGGCGCTCAGTTGCACCTCCAGCTTCTGCGCCTTGCCCGACAGGTTGGACAGGTCCAGCGCCAATGTCGTCTGGTCCCCCCCGGCGAGGAAGCGCGGTGCCGACAGCTCGGCGATCAGCGGCGCGGCGATCACCGTTTTGGCTTCGGCCATGCCATAGCGATCATCGGTCCAGGCCTGGGCCATCAGGCGCAGTTCGCCGTTGAAGTCGGGAATGTTGACGCTGACTTCGCCCTCGCCTTGCTCATTCAAGGTCACCGGCGCGCTTTGCAGGGCGACGATGGTCACACTGGTGTCAGGGCGCTTGCCGCCCTTGGCCAACGCCGCGTCGCCACCAAACGCCAGGCTGGCCAGGCGGCCCTGCCCGGCTTCGATCAACTGGCCATAGATATCGAATTGGTCCACGCCGTAGGCCTTGCGGCCGAACAGGCTGGAGTACGGGTCCGGCGTCGGGTATTCAGTGATATTGAGGATGCCCACGTCCACCGCCGCCACCAACACATGCACCTGCTTGGGCACGCTGCCATCGGCATTTTTAGCAGCGATCTTCACCGTCAGCGGTTGTTTGGGGCGCATTTTTTCCGGCGCGGTGAGGGTCACGCCCAGTTTGCGTTGGGTGCGATCCAGCGGCAGGTGCAGCAGGCCTACTGCACGTTTTGGGGTGATATTGGCTTTACGCTCGCCCGGGCGAATCACCAAGGCGCTCACGTACAGGTCATGGCGCGACCATTTCGGGTCGAGCTTCACAGCGAAGCTTTTGCCTTCGGCCGGCACATCGATTTCCTGCCACCACAGCGGCCCCTCGGCAGACTCCACCAGCAGGTAGCCTTTACCGGCCGCCGGCGGCGTGACGGTGACGTTGGCTGTGTCGCCATCGCCATACGCCGGTTTATCCAGCGCCAGCTTGACCTGGTCCGGGCGCACGGCACCGCCTTCGGTGTTGTCCTGGGCCTGGTAGCCGGCCCAGAAACGCAAACTGCTGACCAAGCCGGTCTGCGGGTCTTCCACTTCAACGCGGTAAGGGCCCCACTCCACCTGGAAGCTGACCTTGGCGGTGTCGCCGGCCTTGATGTTCAGGGTCTGTTCGTCGAGGTTGAGGAATTTCTCGTTGAAGTGATAGCTCCAGCCATCATTCTCGGAGTAGTTCCAGTAGTAATCGCGACGCTCGCGCACCAGGCGCACCTTGAGGTTTGGCGCGGCGAGTTTCTGCCCGTCCTGGTTGGCCAGCAGCACTTCGAATTCCGCCGGGCCATCGCCGTTGGTTTCCGTGCCGTCAAACAACCCGCGCAGGCCCGGCAGTTGCTCGGCCGGCCAGATCGGCTGCACCAGGCGCCGCGTGATCGGCCGCCCGCCCGACTCTTGCAGACTGGCCTGTACGATCAGTTGCAGCGGTGACTTGGCCTCGGCCCATTTACTTTCCAGGGTCAGTGCTTCCTGGCCCTTGGCGTCGAGCACGCTCTCGTCCAGCTCGAAATCCTGGCTCAGCTCTTCTTCGGTGACGGAACCGAACTGGTAACCGGGCAGCGACTTGACCGCTTCGCGCAGCGGCCGCACATAGACTTGCCCACTGACCCGGTTGCCCGACGCAGGCGCGCCGTACAGGTAACGACCGTTGACCTGGATCACCGCGTCGTCTGCCGGGCTCAACGGCGTGTCACTGCCCTTGAGTTCCAGCGCCAGGCGCTCGGGCAAGAAGTCTTCGACAAGGAATTCATACAACTGCGGCTTGCCATCACCCAGGTCGAACACCAACTGCCAGCGCCCAGTCGGTGCTTCGCCGGCCAGTTGCAGTTGATATTGATAGAGGCCGGAAGCATCGGCATCCCACACGAACTTGCGGCTCACCTGTTCATCCGGGCGACGTACTTCGACGCTCACCGGCTGCGGTTTGACGGCATTGCCATCCTTGTCCCGCAGCAAGGCGTTGAGCAGCACGGTTTCGCCGGGGCGATACAGGTCGCGCGGACCAAAGACAAAGAACTGCAACGGGTGGGACGGTTGGCCGCCAATGTCGAACTCGGCCAGGTCCAGCGCGGCGCTGTCGAGGCGCAGCATACTGGTCTGTTCGCCCTGCTTGGCGAGCAGCACCTGGGCCTTTTTCGGCAAAGGCAACTCAGCGTGGCCCCCCTTCTCGGTCTTGCCCTGGCCCAGCACGCGGCCCTCGGCGTCGAGCACTTCGAGGTCGACGCCATCCAGCGCCTTGCCGCCTTCCAGCGCCTGGGTAAACACGTCCAGGCGATTGGCGTAGCGGTGCACCGACAGGCCGATATCACTCAAGGTGAACAGCGTCGCCGGTTGGGAATAGTTGTAGGTGCCCGAGGCACGCATCACCGCCAGGTACACGCCCGGCTGCTGCAATTGCTTGAGGCCGGCGATCGGCAGCAACAGGGTTTCGCGGGTGTTACGCGCCGGGTTCAGGTCGAAACGACCGCCGTAGACCAAATCGGCCAGCGGCAGCAGTTCGCGGGACTCATAGCTTTGCAGGCTGGTGTTGCGCCCCCACTGCGCCAGGAACGACGGCAAGGACTCGGGCTTGATGCGGAAGAACTCGACATCGATCTTGTCGACGTTCAGCGCGATCACCGGCAGGCCTTCGGCCAGGCGCGTCGGCAGCAGCGTGCCACGGCTGGCGAAACCGACGGTGGCTTGCAGGTCGCGGGTTTCCAGGCGGGCGATGTACTCGGCGGGCAGCAGGTTGTTATTTACGGCCTTCACACCAGGGTCAACCGTCAGCACCAACTTGCGCTGCGGCTCCAAGTGACGCAGGCGCAGCTCCATCAGGTTGTCGGAGATTTCCCAGGCACCATCGACCTTGCCCGACTTGCTGTCGACCAAGTGAAGTTTGTCAGCGAATTTCTGATCGGGATCCAACGGAATGGAAAAGCTCACCGACAAGGTACTGGCCCCGTCGAGCTGCACCTCGGACACATCCACCACGCTCAATTCACGCCCGGCGTAGCGCTGCTTCAGCGCCGCCACATCCACGGCGGCCTTGGCCGGCTTGGGGGCAACCGTCGCTGCCGCAGGCGCGGTCGGAGCAGCCGGTTTATCGGAGGAATCACAGGCGCTCAGCAGGGCCAGCGCGCAAGCAAGGAACAGTCCTTTGTTAAGCATGGGGAACTCGTCGTGAGAGGGATCCGAGGGGTGAACTATATATCAGCCCGAGTGGGGTCGATGAGGTGCCGGTCACATTGACCGACGGAGGGTGGTTTGGTTCTTGAGGGAACGCGAGCGGAGCCAAATCCCACAAACGCTGACGATCCAAATGTGGGAGGGGGCTTGCCCCCGATGGCGGTGGGTCAGCTCCAGATTCACCCACTGACAGACTGCCATCGGGGGCGAGCCCCCTCCCACATTGGTTCTGCAGTGACATTAAGGGCCCGTTACAATGCCGCTCCTCTGAAGGAGCCCGCATGCACACCCTACTCACTGACTGGCGCCACCGCCCCACCCACCGCCGCGTCTGGGCCCTGGCTGCGCCGATGATCCTGTCGAATATCTCGGTACCCCTGGTGGCCCTGGTCGACAGCATGGTCATCGGCCACCTGCCCCATGCCCATCAACTGGGCGCCGTGGCGGTCGGAGCCAGCCTGTATACCTTTCTTGCCTGGGCCATGGGCTTCCTGCGCATGGGTTCCACCGGCTTTGCCGCGCAAGCCGCCGGGCGCAACGATGGCGCCGCACTGCGGCAAATCCTGCTGCAAGGCCTGCTGCTGGCGCTGGGCCTGGCGATGCTATTAGGCACAGTGGGCATCCCCCTGAGCCATCTGGCCCTGGAATGGATGCAACCCTCTCCCGAACTGAATCAACTGACCCAGGACTTCTTCCACACCCGCCTGTTCGGCCTGCCCGCCGCGTTGGCCAGCTACGCACTGGTCGGCTGGTTCCTCGGCACGCAGAACGCCCGCGCGCCCTTGGCGATCCTGCTGACCACCAACCTGGTCAACATCGCCCTCAACCTGTGGTTCGTCCTTGGCCTGGATTGGGGTGTGGTCGGTTCGGCGCGCGCGTCAGTTGTCGCCGAATGGGCCGGCGCCCTGCTCGGCCTGGCGCTTACGCAAAAAGCCCTGCGCGCCTACCCCGGCCATATCGCCTGGGCGGCGTTGAAACGCTGGGAGAGCTGGCGCCCGCTGCTGGCGGTCAACCGCGACATTTTCATCCGCAGCCTCGCGCTGCAATCGGTGTTTTTCATGATCACGGTGCAAGGCGCACGCCTTGGCGACGCTACCGTGGCGGCCAACGCGCTATTGCTCAACGGCCTGTTACTGACGGCCCACGCCCTGGATGGACTGGCCCACGCGGTCGAAGCCCTGTGCGGTCACGCGATCGGCGCCCACGACCGCCCATCCCTGCGCCGCTCGCTGGTGGTGGCCGGCGGTTGGTCACTGATCGCCAGCGTTGGTTTTGCCGTGCTGTTCACCTTCGCCGGCCACCTGTTTATCGCCATGCAGACCGATATTCCCAGCGTGCGCGAAACCGCCGACATCTACTTGCCCTATCTGGCGCTACTGCCGTTGATTGCGGTGTGGAGTTACTTGCTGGACGGCTTGTTCATCGGTGCGACCCGCGCACGGGAAATGCGCAACGGCATGCTGCTGACCCTGTTGCTGACGTTGCCAATCGCGTGGGCGTTGCAGGGTTTGGGGAATCACGGCCTGTGGATAACCTTCCTGCTGTTCATGGCCCTGCGCAGCCTCACTTTGTGGGCGATTGCCTGGCGATTGAACCGGCAGGATCAGTGGCTTGGATAAACGCCGTGACCCGATCCAGTACCGGTGCCAGCCAGCGCAGCGGCTTGGAGAGCGCGGCCACCAGCGTCTGGTGATTGGTCTTGCCGAAGTAGAAGGTTTCAACCGGCACGCCCGCCGCCCGCAACGTGTTGGCCAGGCCGCCGGTATTACGCGAGGGGTTGACCAGCTTGTCGTCGGTCGACGCCATCAACAGGCTCGGCGGTGCGCCGGCGCTGACGTGGTTGATCGGCTGGGAATCGGGCGGTGAATCGGGGAAGAAAAACACCGGTTTTACCTCCGGGTTTTCAATCGGCAGGAAGTCATAAGGCCCGGCCAGGCCGATCCAGCCCTTGAGCATCGACGGTGACAGGTTCACGTGCTCAAGCCATCGCGCGTCCAGCGCGAGCATCGCAGCATTGTACGCACCGGAGCTGTGGCCCATCAGGTAGAGCCGCTGCGGGTCACCGCCGTAGTCGGCGATGTGCTGATGGGTCCAGGCCACCGCTCGGGCGCCATCCTGGAGAAACGCGGGGTAGCGCACTTGAGGGTAGAGCCGGTAATCGGCAATCACCACGACAATGCCACGTGAAGCCAGGGCTTCGCCGACGAAACCGTAGTCATCCCTGGAGCCGCTGTTCCAGCTGCCGCCGTAGAAAAAAACCACCACCGGCGCGTTGGAGCTAGCAGGCGCAGGCCGGTAGACATCGAGTTTCTGGCGGGAATCATCGCCGTAGGCGATGGCAGCGGTTTTGGTGAAGGTATTGGAAGGGGTGAGGGCGTTGAGGACTTTGATCGGGGAGCAGGCGGCCAAGAATGCTGCCATTGCCAGCGTGAGCACTTGCAGCCATTGACTCAACATTGCTCAGCCCTCAGACAATTTCAGGATTAGCACTGCGTCAAAAGTAGGAGGGGGCAAGCCCCCTCCCAGATTTTTTACGAGGACAGGTAGGACGAACGCGTCAGCCCCAGACGCAAGGCATCCAAGAACTGCGTACGCTCCGCCGCACTGATCTTCGCGCTCGCACACTTGTCACGGTAATGCGTCATCAGCTCTTCCGGCGACAAATGCACATAGCGCAGCATGTCTTCGATGGTGTCGTGCGTCTCGATCCCGGCGCTGTACACCGAACCATCTTCACGCTGGTAGATATTCACCGAGTCGGTGTCGCCGAACAGGTTGTGCATGTCCCCCAGGATTTCCTGGTAAGCCCCCACCAGGAAGATACCCAGCAAGTAGTCTTCACCTTCGTTCAAGCCGTGTACCGGCAAGCTGGTTTCGATGCTTTGCTCGTCGACGTACTGCTTGATCTTGCCGTCCGAGTCGCAGGTCAGGTCTTGCAGCACGGCACGGCGCAGCGGCTCTTCGTCGAGGCGGTGCAGCGGCAGGATCGGCAGTACCTGGCCGATGGCCCAGGTGTCCGGCAAGCTCTGGAACACCGAGAAATTGCAGATGTACTTGTCGGCCAGCTTGTCGTTGAGTTCATCCAGCACCTGGCGGTGCGAGCGCTGGCGGGCTTTCAACGAGTTGTGCAGGCGGCGGCACACGGCGAAGTAGCACTGCTCGGCCAGGGCTTTTTCGGCCAGGGTCAGTTTGCCGTCGGCGTACTGGGTGGCCACATCGCTCATGTAGTGGGTGGCGCGCCAGTAGGTTTCGGTGACCATCTCGATGTCGGTCGGGCCCAGCAGGTCTACCAGCCATTGCACGGTTTCCGGCAGGCTTTCCTTGTTTTCGATGACCGGGATTTCGTCGTTGTGTTTCTCGACGTCGGTCACCTGCACCACCAGCATGGCGTGGTGCGCGGTCAGGGAACGGCCGCTTTCGGAGAAGATGTTCGGGTGCGGCAGGCTCTGCGCGTCGCAGAACTCCTTGAGCATGCCCACGACCACGCCGGCGTAGTCGTCCATGTCGTAGTTGATCGAGCTGGCGTTACGCGAGTGAGTACCGTCGTAGTCCACGCCCAGGCCACCGCCCACGTCGATGTGGTCCACTGGCAGGCCGAGGTTGCGCAGTTCGCCGTAGTAACGGATGGCTTCCTTGAAACCGTGCTGGTAGTCGGCCAGGTTGGCGATCTGCGAACCCATGTGGAAGTGCAGCAGGCGAATGCCCTGGTCCAGGCCCGCCGCGCGGAAGCGCTCGACCACGGACAGCAACTGCGCCGCCGACAGACCGAACTTGGACTTCTCGCCACCGGTGTCCGCCCACTTGCTCGACGCCAGCGACGACAAGCGCACGCGCAGGCCGACCTGGGGCTTGACCTTAAGGCTGGCAGCCTCTTCGATCACCAGCTCAACTTCAGATTCTTTCTCGATCACGATGAACACATTGTGGCCGAGCTTCTGGCCCATCAGCGCGAGGCGGATGAACTCACGGTCCTTGTAACCGTTGCAGACGATAGTGCCGCCCTTCGGCGCCAGGGCCAATACCGCCAGCAGCTCAGGCTTGGAGCCAGCTTCCAGGCCGATGGACACGTTCTGGGTGGCGATGATGTTCTCGATCACCGCTTCCTGCTGGTTCACTTTGATCGGGTACAGCGCGGTGTACTTGCTCTGGTACTCGAGGCGCTCGATATTCGAATCGAAGGCACCGGTCAATTGGCGTACGCGATCTTGCAGGATGTCAGGAAAGCGCACCAGCAACGGCAGGGACAGGCCGCTTTTACGCAGTTCATCGACCTGCTCGTACAAGTCGACGGGCGTACTGTTCGGACCGTTCGGACGAACTTCTACGCGACCGGCTTCATTGATCGCGAAATAACCGGCCCCCCAATGGCGAATCCCGTAAACACTGCGGCTGTCCGCAACTGTCCATTGGCTGCCATCGTCTTTGCGTGTGCGTCGTACGGACATCGAAGTCCCCTATATATGAAGTCGAAGGCACCGCCCCTGGTTCGAGGCTGGCGCAGTCTAAAGAATGAAAATGACGATTTGCCTGCAAGCAAGGTAGACCCCACGCGCAGGACAGAGTTTAGACACAGGTTGGGAAGAGGCTTTCAGCCGCCGGACTTCTTGGCCTTGTACCCGAGCTTGATCAGCTCGGCCAACAGCAACTCGACGTGATCGCCCTGGATCTCGATGACCCCGTCTTTCAACGCGCCACCGGTGCCACAGCGCTTTTTCAGCGTGGTGGCCAGTTCCTTCAGCGCCTCTTCGGCCAACGGCACGCCGGTGATGGTGGTCACCGTCTTGCCGCCACGGCCTTTGCTTTCGCGGCGCACGCGGGCAATACCGTCGCCTTCAGGGATCAGGGTCTGTTTGCAGGTACACGAATCCACGGGCTGACGACAGTCCGGGCAGTGTCGACCTGCATCGGTGGAAAATACCAGGCCACCAAGGGCGGCGAAGGATGCGGCTTTTTTGGCCACCGGCAATCCTCTTGGGAGGACAAAGACTGGCCAGCGCTCGGCTCTGGTTAAAAGAGGCGAGTCACCAACCGCGAAGCCCCACTCAGGCAGGGGCAGCGCTACCGAAGCACCAGGGTGGTTCGGGTGAAAAGTCGCGCAGTGTAACCACAAAAAGCCGACTTGCTAAGAGCCAAATGGCGCCAATTTATGCAACTTTAGCGACGTGAGGCCAGATAACGTCGCAGCCCCTCTTGGGCGTCTGGGCAGTAAGGCTTTTGTTCGGCCTCCTGCAGGACAGTGCCTATAGGCAAAAAGCGCGCTTCCATGACCTCTTCCGGCTGCAGGCGCAGCGGCCCATCCCAGACTGCCGAGTAGGATTTGCACCAGAGCCGGCTGTCGCCATCTTCGAAGTAGAAATGGTCATGTTCGACCAATTCCACCCCGCCGACACCCAACTCTTCTTCCAGCTCTCGGGCAGCAGACACGGCATAGGATTCACCCGCCGCTACCATCCCACCCGCCGCCGTGTCCCAGAAACCGGGATACATGGCTTTGCTCAGGGTGCGCCGGTGCACACACAGCTCACCGGCCGAATTGAACAGGAAGATAAAGGTGCAACGGCCGATCAACCCGCGCTGGCGCAGATCGGCCCTGACAAGACTGCCGAGCAGAGTGTCCTGCTCATCGACCCAGCAGATCAGTTCGGCATCGGAAGCCGCGCGGTGGGCGGCCTCCTTTTGAGTAGCGTCCATCATCAACCTTGGTTGAGCAGCTGACGCAAATCGATCACCGCAGCGTTAGCCCGGGAAATGTAGTTGGCCATCACCAACGAGTGGTTGGCCAATACGCCAAAGCCGCTGCCGTTAAGGATCATTGGGCTCCACACCGGCTCTTGCGAGGCCTCCAGCTCACGAATGATCTGGCGCACGCTGACAGTGGCGTTCTTCTTGGCCAGCACGTCGGCAAAGTCGACTTCGATGGCGCGCAACAGGTGCGACAGGGCCCAGGCCTGGCCGCGTGCTTCGTAGAACACGTTGTCGATCTGCATCCATGGGGTTTCCACCACTTCTTCATCGACCTGCGGCACTTCACCCGGAGCCAAGGCTTCGGTTTTCAGTGCGGTGTTGAGTTTTACCCGGCCGACACTGGCCGACAGGCGTTGCGACAGCGAGCCCAGGCGGGTGGCGACATCGCCCAGCCAGTTGTTCAGGTTATCGGCACGCGCGTAGAACAGTGCGCCGCGTTGGTTCGGGTCGGACAAGCGCGCTTCATAGCGGCTCAGGGAATTGATGCCTTCCTGGTATTCCGATTCACTGGATGGCAGCACCCAGCTCTTGTTGTCGAAGTTAAAGCGCGGCTCGGCCTTGGCCAGATCGGCGTCTTCGGCCGACTGCGACTGCGAGCGGGCGAAGTCTTTACGCAGGGCGCGGGTCAGGTCGCGTACCTGCACCAGCACGCCATATTCCCAGCTCGGCATGTTGTCCATCCACAGGCCTGGCGGGAAACGGTCGTTGGAAATGTAGCCGCCGGGCTTGTTCAGCAAGGTGCCGACCACGGTCTTGAGGGTTTCGACGGTGGTAAAGCCCACCACCATCTGCTTGCCGTCTTTTTCGGCGGCAATCTGCGCGTTCTGCTGGACCGGAAACAGTGCCGGCTCTTCGCTCCAGTACCATCCCAAGGCGCCGGTGACCAGCAGGTACAGGCCGAGCACGCTGAGCACGGCACGGCTCATCAGCACGGTACGAAGATAACTGCGGTTGGCCGACTTGGGCTCAGGGGCGGGGCCTTTGGCACTGCCTGCACGGTTTTTCCAGTCCAGCATGGCGATATCCTTTCAATCACTTGAGTTCATGCACTTGAATTGATGGCGTGCGTTCAAACACTCCGACCACAACCCTACCCCATCGTGCCCGCGCGTGCGGGGCTTTTCACCAAACTGGCGCACAGAGGGTATTCGACTATAAAGGATGCACGCTTTTTACGCTGCGCGACCACCGGGTCAGCAACTGAATACCCGGAACACACAGTTTATTGATGCATGACACTCATCCCAAGGAAAAGAGGTGCTAGCATAGAGCCATCAGTCGACCTCAGCATGCACCCTAACTAGTAGTCAGGATATGACCGAGCCAGAAGACCCCAGCCGTGAGCGTCTCAAGCAGCATTTTGCCCAGCGGGTAATTCATCAGGCACGTCAAATTCTTGAGATCTGGCAGCGCCTGCAACGCAGCGAGTGGTCCGGCACCGACCTTTCCGAACTCAGCGAGGCCAATTTGCGCCTGCTGCGGTTTGCCGAGCGCTTCGAACAACCGGAACACCGCCAGCTGGCGCAACACATCGGCGACTCCCTCAAGGCAGTCGACGAGAACCGTGGGCGCCTCAGCAGCCACCTGATCACCGAACTCAATCGCTTGATGCAGCGCCTGTCCCGCACCGGCCTGCGCCAGGGTGACCAGCTGGAACAAACCTTCCTGCCGCCGATGCGCAAGCCGATCTACGTCATGCTGGCCGATCACGACCGCGCCGAGCGGCTGGCCAAGCAGCTGGAATTCTTCGGTTTGAGCGCCCAATCCCTCGACAGCGTGGCCGCGTTTCGCGCGGCGATGGCCGAGCGCCTGCCTTCGGCGATTGTGATGGACGTGGATTTCTGCGGCACCGGCCTGGGCCTCAAACTCGCCGCCGAAGCCCAGGAAGGCCTGGAGCACAAACTGCCGCTGCTGTTCTTCAGCCTGCACGAGACCGACACCCCTACCCGGCTGGCCGCCGTGCGCGCCGGGGGCCAGGAGTTCCTGACCGGGACGCTGGAAGCTTCAAGCCTGTTGGAAAAAATCGAAGTGCTGACCTGCGTCGCCCAGTACGAGCCGTATAAGGTGCTGATCATCGACGATTCGCGGGCCCAGGCGCTGCACACCGAGCGGCTGCTCAACAGCGCCGGTATCGTCACCCGCACGCTGATCGAACCGATCCAGGCCATGGCTGAGCTGGCGGACTTCCAGCCCGACCTGATCATCCTCGACATGTATATGCCCGCCTGTACCGGTACCGAACTGGCCAAGGTGATCCGCCATAACGACCGTTATGTCAGCGTACCGATCATCTACCTGTCGGCCGAGGACGACCTGGATAAACAACTGGACGCCATGAGCGAAGGCGGCGACGACTTCCTCACCAAGCCGATCAAGCCGCGCCACCTGATCACCACCGTGCGCAACCGCGCCGCTCGCGCACGCAACCTCAAGGCACGGATGGTGCGCGACAGCCTGACCGGCCTGTACAACCACACCCACATCCTGCAACTGCTTGAAGACTGCAGCTTCCGCGCACGCCGCGAGAACAAGCCGCTGAGCTTTGCCATGCTGGATATCGACCACTTCAAGCGGGTCAATGACAGCCACGGCCACCCCATGGGTGACCGCGTGATCAAAAGCCTGGCGCTGTTTCTCAAGCAGCGCCTGCGCAAGACCGACTACATCGGGCGCTACGGCGGCGAAGAGTTCGCCATTGTGATGCCGGACACCGACTTGGAATCGGCCTGCAAGGTGCTGGATGAAATCCGTGGCCGCTTTGCCGAAATCCACTACCCGGCCCAACCGCAGGATTTATGGTGCACGTTCAGCGCCGGGCTGGTGGAGCTGTGCGACGGCTCCGACAGCCTGATGATGGCCGCCCAGGCCGACGAGGCGCTGTACCGCGCCAAGCACGCCGGGCGCAACCGCGTGCAGGCTGCGCGCGCATCAAAGCAAAGTGCCATCTTTTCACCGGAATCCACTGATTCGGTCATAACGCTGTAACGCAAACGCAATAACTTCAGGCACTTATCTTTTGCTGTCGGTTGATACCACGCATGCGCCTGAAGCTGCTGACCAATCTCAATACCCTTCTTCTGGTGGCCGTGTGCCTGGCGCTGGGGGCGACGCTGTGGTGGTCGCAACGGGCGCTGGAGCGGCCTTATCTGCTGATGGAACGTTACCTGGGCCTGTCGCAGACCTTCCAGAACCAGGCTGCACGCAACATCGACGACTACCTGGCCAGTGGCGATGCCTTGCGCCTGAGCAGCGCCGGCCAGAGCCTGGAAAGCCTGTTGCAGCATCTGGATGAACTGCCTGCGGACCTCGCACAAAACCTGCGCCCCAGCCTGGTCGACCTGGATGCGTTCAGCAAAACCGACTTGCTGGCTGCCGGCAAGCTGGCTGGCGACCCACAAGCCTTGCTGCTGCAGGCCGAGCGCGAATTGGGCGCGAACCTGGAGCAACTGAGCCAATACGCCAGCGGCGTGAATTCTGCCGAAGCTGCGCGTTACTTGCCCCCACTGCTGGCGGCATCCCAGCACCTGGCCAAGCTGTCCCTGGCCCGCGACAAACTGGTGAGCAGCGGGCGCGCGGAATTGGCCACGGATGTGGAGCGCGAAGTCGCCAATATCCGCACCCAGGCCGACCGGTTGGAGCAACTGCCCTTACTGGGGGTGAAGGCCAGTGCCGAATCCGGCGCCGATGATTTCTCCGCCATGATGGGCTTGGAAAACAGTGAAAAAGCCGAAGCCCAGGACACCGGCGTCGACCTCAAGCGCGAACTCAACAGCCTGCTGACCCGCTATCCCGCTGAACTCAAGCGCACCCGCGAACAAATCCAGCAACGCGCTGACCTGGCCGCCCGCACCCGCCTGAAAATCAACGCCGTGCAGGAGGCCATTGCTGGCCTGGAACCGGTTGTGCGCGCACAGCATGGGGCAATCCAGGGCGAAGTGCGTGTGATGCAAGGGGTGATGATCGGCCTGATCCTACTGATCGCGCTGCTGATCGACACCCTGCAACGACGCTTGGCACGGGTGCTGACCAACCTGGCACCCGCCCTGTCGACCTGGGCCGAAGGTGACTTCAGCCGGTCGATTGCCTTGGGCAAGACCAACCGCGAACTCCACGATATCGAAGCCTCGCTGAACCGCCTGCGCGCTTACCTGGTGGACCTGGTCGGCACGATTCGCGGCAATGCCGAGGAAGTCGCGGGCAGCAGCCGCGCCCTCGCCGAACTGAGCAGCGGCCTGCACGACGGCGCCGAACGCCAGGCTGGGGACACGGCGCAGATCCGCGATTCGCTGGGTGAACTGGAAGCGACCATCCAGCAAGTCGCCGGCGATGCCAGCCAGGCCGCCGGCGCCAGCCGCAGCGCGGGCCAGGCGGTGGAGCAAGGCCAGCGTGTGATCGGCCTGAGCCTGACCGGGCTGCATGCCCTGGTGGGCGAAGTGCAGCAAAATGCGCAGATGATCGAAAAACTCGCCGAGGAATCGGCCACCATCGGCGGCGTGCTGACGGTGATCCGCTCGATTGCCGACCAGACCAACCTGCTGGCCCTCAACGCGGCCATCGAGGCAGCCCGCGCCGGTGAAGCCGGCCGTGGGTTTGCCGTGGTCGCCGACGAAGTCCGTTCCCTGGCCCAGCGCACCGCCGGCGCCACCGCAGAAATCCAGACCCTGATCGCCGGCCTGCAAAGCGCCGCCCACCAATCGGTACAAGGCATGCGCGCGCAGGTCGAACACGCCGAAGCTACCGCCCAGCAGGCCCAGGCCGCGGACGGCGCGCTGGATGAAATCGTCGGGGCCATCCAGACCATTTCCGAAACAGCCGTGCGCATCGCGGATGTGACGGCGCAGCAAAGTGGTGCCGTCAGTGAGATTCGCGACAACAGCGAACGGATTCACCAGTTGGGCGAGGATAATCTGCTGCGCATTGGCCAGGGCCGCAGCCAGGGCGAGCATTTGCTGGTGCTGGGTGGGCAGCTCAATACGGCGGTGCAGGCCTTCCGCGTCTGACCTGATCTATTGCCCCGTGGAGATCAAAAGGTGGGAGGGGACTTGCTCCCGATTGCGGGGTGTCAGCCACTGTATGTGTTGACTGATGCACCGCCCTCGGGAGCAAGCCCCCTCCCACATTGATCTCCACCGGATTCAACGCTGTCTCGCCAATGACCGGATCCCGACCCGTAGTCACAAATTTTGCGCAATCCTCGCTAATCGTGCCGCCTACTGCATAGAACTGGACAGTCACAAAGGCTTTGCGGCATAGTCGCCGAGTTCTGCCGTACCCACATCAATAACAAGGAACAGCCGATGGCGACCTTACTGGTTCTTCACGGACCCAACCTGAACCTGCTCGGCACCCGTGAACCGGGCGTCTACGGGGCAGTGACCCTCGATCAGATCAACCTCGATCTTGAACGCAGGGCGCGTGAAGCCGGCCACCATCTGCTCTACCTGCAAAGCAATGCCGAGTACGAATTGATTGATCGCATCCATGCCGCGCGCGGCGAAGGCGTGGACTTTATCCTGATCAATCCCGCCGCTTTTACACACACAAGCGTTGCATTACGTGACGCGTTGCTGGCGGTGAGCATCCCATTCATCGAAGTGCATTTGTCGAACGTGCACAAACGCGAACCTTTCCGCCATCACTCTTACTTCTCCGACGTAGCGGTAGGAGTGATCTGCGGCCTTGGCGCCAGCGGTTACCGACTGGCCCTGGAGGCCGCCCTGGAACAGCTTGAACAACCGGCCAAGCGCCCCTGACCGACCCTTGGGAGTTGATGATTCATGGATATCCGTAAAGTTAAGAAACTGATCGAACTGCTGGAAGAATCCGGTATCGACGAGCTGGAAATCAAGGAAGGCGAAGAGTCCGTACGGATCAGCCGTCACAGCAAGACCCCGGCCCAGCAGTTCTACGCGCCACAGATGCAAGCACCGGCGCCAGCCGCTGCTGCACCGGCCGCCGCACCTGCTGCTGCCGCACCTGCCGCCCCAGCCGCACCTGCGCTGAACGGCTTCGTGGTCAAGTCGCCAATGGTCGGTACGTTCTACCGCACCCCGGCACCGACCTCGCCAGCCTTCGTTGAAGTCGGCAAGACCGTGAAAGTGGGCGACACCATCTGCATCGTAGAAGCGATGAAAATGATGAACCACATCACGGCTGAAAAAGCCGGCGTCATCGAATCCATCCTGGTAGAAAACGGTCAGCCGGTTGAGTACGACCAGCCGCTGTTCACCATCGTTTGAACCGCGGAGCGCCTTCGATGTTGAAACCTGCGAAGAAACTGCAAAAAGTCCTGATCGCCAACCGCGGCGAGATCGCGCTGCGTATCCTGCGCGCCTGTAAGGAAGAGGGCATCAAGACCGTCGCTGTTTACTCGACGGCCGATACCGAATTGATGCACGTGAAACTGGCGGACGAAAGCATTTGCATCGGCCCGCCACTGGCCACGAACTCGTACCTGAAAGTCTCGAACATCATCGCGGCCGCGGAAGTGACCGGCGCTGATGGCATCCACCCAGGCTACGGCTTCCTCGCGGAAAACGCCGATTTCGCCGAACAGGTGGAAAAATCCGGGTTTGCCTTCATCGGCCCGAAAGCCGACACCATTCGCCTGATGGGCGACAAGGTCTCGGCCAAGGACGCCATGATCGCCGCCGGTGTACCCACCGTTCCTGGCTCCGACGGCCCACTGCCGGAAGACGAAGAAACCGCTCTGCGCATTGGTCGTGAAGTCGGCTACCCCGTGATCATCAAGGCCGCCGGTGGGGGTGGTGGTCGCGGCATGCGCGTGGTGCACAAGGAAGAAGACCTGATCGAAGCCGCCAAGCAGACCCGCTCCGAAGCGGGCGCCTGGTTCGGCAACCCGATGGTCTACCTGGAAAAATACCTGACCAACCCACGTCACGTGGAAGTCCAGGTACTGTCCGACGGCCAGGGCCACGCCATCCACCTGGGCGACCGCGATTGCTCGCTGCAACGTCGTCACCAGAAGGTACTGGAAGAAGCCCCGGCACCGGGCCTGGATGAAAAGGCTCGCCAGGAAGTGCTGGCACGCTGCGTCAAGGCGTGCATCGACATCAACTACCGTGGCGCCGGTACTTTCGAGTTCCTGTACGAGAACGGTCGTTTCTACTTCATCGAGATGAACACTCGCGTGCAGGTAGAGCACCCGGTGTCGGAGATGGTCACCGGTATCGACATCGTCAAGGAGATGCTCAGCATCGCCGCCGGCAACGTACTGTCCTTCACCCAGGACGACGTGAAGATGCACGGCCACTCCCTGGAGTGCCGCATCAACGCCGAAGACCCGAAAACCTTTATCCCGAGTCCAGGCCTGGTCAAGCATTTCCATGCACCGGGCGGCAACGGCGTTCGCGTCGATTCGCACCTGTACAGCGGCTACAAGGTTCCGTCCAACTACGACTCGCTGATCGGCAAGCTGATCACCTGGGGCGCCACCCGCGACGAGGCCATGGCCCGTATGCGTAACGCCCTGGACGAAATCGTGGTCGACGGCATCAAGACCAACATCCCGCTGCACCGGGACCTGGTTCGTGATGAAGGCTTCTGCGAGGGTGGTGTGAACATTCACTACCTGGAACACAAGCTGGCTAACCAGTAAGTGCTCCACTCAACAAAGCCGCCTTCGGGCGGCTTTGTTGTTTCTGCGGCACCGGCAATTACCTCTGTGGTGAGCGGGCTTGCCCCTCGCTGGGTGGCGAAGCCGCCCCAAAACCTGCCAACCCGTTTTAATTGGATAAATGCGGTGCCTGGATCAGGGAGGATTCGCCACCCAACGCGGGGCAAGCCCGCTCACTACAAAAAGCCTCGCTCGCCACAGCATCATGCTCTCGCGTAAACTTGCGCGCTTTCGCGACCCAGCAGTCGCACACTCATTTTTTCAAAGGTGCCCGCCATGCCTTGGCTGCAAGTCCGTCTCGCCATCAGCCCAGAACAAGCCGAAACCTACGAAGACGCTTTCCTTGAAGTCGGCGCTGTCTCGGTCACGTTCATGGACGCCGAAGACCAACCGATCTTCGAACCCGAACTCAACACCACCCCGCTCTGGTCGCACACCCATTTGCTGGCCCTGTTCGAAGACGGCACCGATGCCGCCGCCGTACTGGCCCATATGGAATTGCTCACCGGCGGCCCGCTGCCGGAGCATCACAGCGAAGTCATCGAAGACCAGGACTGGGAACGCAGCTGGATGGACAACTTCCAGCCGATGCGTTTCGGCCAGCGCCTGTGGATCGTGCCGAGCTGGCATGCCGCGCCTGAGCCGGACGCGGTCAACCTGCTGCTGGACCCGGGCCTGGCGTTCGGCACCGGCACCCACCCAACCACCGCGCTGTGCCTGGAATGGCTGGACGGCCAGGACCTGACCGACAGCCACGTGCTCGACTTCGGTTGCGGCTCGGGGATCCTGGCGATTGCCGCCTTGTTGCTGGGCGCCAAGGAAGCCGTGGGCACCGATATCGACGTGCAGGCGCTGGAAGCCTCGCGCGATAACGCCGGTCGCAACAACATCCCTGAAGGCAAATTCCCACTCTACCTGCCGGAGCAATTGCCCCAGGTGCAGGCCGACGTACTGGTCGCCAACATCCTCGCAGGACCGCTGGTGTCCTTGGCGCCGCAGTTGTCGAGCCTGGTCAAGCCGGGCGGCCGCCTGGCGCTGTCGGGCATCCTTGCCGAGCAAGGCGAAGACGTCGCTGCCGCCTACGCGAAGGATTTCGAGCTGGATCCGATCGCCAACCGCGATGGCTGGGTACGCATCAGCGGTCGTCGGCGCTAGAATGAGCGCTTGCCTGAATCGGATGGCCGCATGACCGACAGTTTCGTCACCCAGTGCCCGCATTGCCAATCGCGCTTTCGCGTCAACCACGCTCAATTGAGCGTGGCCCGTGGCGTGGTTCGCTGCGGCTCGTGCCTGCAAGTGTTCAATGCGGCTCGCCAGTTGCTGGAGCAGCGTGCTGCCGGCACACCGGCGCCTGAGCTGCCGGCTGCGGCTGAGCCAGAGCTGCCACGGGCTATCAGCCAAAAGCAGTGGACCGCCGAAGAGCTGGACCTGGACAACCTGGACCTGGACGAAGAACTGGCCAAGCTGGAACGTCGCGAGATTCAGCACACCCAGCCTGCCGGCGCAGAACGTCGCCAAGCGGGTACTGATCGTCGGCAAAAAGATGAGCCTCTCAGCGCCAGCCGCAACACCGTCAAGGCCGAAGAAGAAAAATGGGCTGCCAGCCTGTTCAGCGAACCGCCTGAAGAGCGCGTGCAAGCCACGCACATCGAACCCGAACCGACGAACGCACCTGCGACCAAGCAGCGCACCGAGCCGTCCATGTCGTTTCACACCGACGACCTCGACGATGAGCCACCCCTGCGCTCCACGCCAGACGATGACGACGTCGATCCACCGTTCACGCCATTGACCCAATCGGCCGATGACGTTGAACCCGAAGAACGCCCCAAACCCTCTCGCAAGCGCCCGCGCGCCGAAACGAGTGTGCACGACGACCAACTGTTGGATCTCGAAGACGATCCGCTGCACCTCTACGCGCAAAAGCGTCCGGCCAGCCTGGGCCGTCGCCTGATCTGGCTGTTGCTGGTGCTGATCGCCGCCGGCGGCCTCGCAGCCCAGTACATCGCCTACCAATTCGACGACCTGGCCCGCCAGGACGCCTACCGTCCGTGGTTCCAGCAACTGTGCCCCACACTGGGCTGTACGGTGCCGTCGCGGGTCGATATCGCCCATATCAAGAGCAGTAACCTGGTGGTACGCAGCCATCCGGACTTCGCCGGGGCGCTGGTGGTGGACGCCATCATCTATAACCGTGCGACATTCTCCCAGCCCTTCCCGCTGCTGGAGCTGCGCTTTGCCGACCTGAATGGCAGCCTGATTGCCAGTCGTCGCTTCAAACCCGCTGAATACCTCAGCGGCGAGTTGGCCGGTGTGAGCGAAATGCCATCGCAAACGCCGATCCATATCTCCCTGGATATCCTCGATCCGGGCAATAAAGCCGTGAATTACAGCCTGAGCTTTCACTCGCCCGAGTGAATCGGTTCACGCACCGAGGCTTGACGGCGAGTTATTGACTAAGCCCCGCGCGACCAAACCGGTAGCGATAAAGAAATAACTGTTCAGATTTTATCCAATTCAGCCTTTATCCAGTCATCGAGAGCGGGTATCATGCCAACCCTTTTTCGAACTCTAATGATCCGGCCCCACAACAGGGAAGTCCTATGTCGGCGGTACGCATCGGCCCATACACATTGCAGAACGGCTTGATTCTCGCCCCGATGGCGGGCGTCACCGACCAGCCCTTTCGTCAGCTGTGCAAGCGGTTGGGCGCGGGTCTAGTAGTCTCGGAAATGGTCACCAGCGACATGAGCTTGTGGAACACCCGCAAATCGCGGATGCGCATGATCCACGAAGGCGATCCCGAGCCCCGCTCGGTCCAGATCGCCGGTGGAGATGCACAGATGCTGGCGGATGCGGCCCGGGCCAACGTGGAGTTGGGGGCGCAGATCATCGACATCAACATGGGCTGCCCGGCCAAGAAGGTCTGCAACAAGGCCGCCGGTTCCGCGCTGTTGAAAGATGAGCAATTGGTTGCCGAGATCCTGCAGGCCGTTGTCGCCGCAGTCGATGTGCCGGTCACCCTGAAGATTCGCACCGGCTGGGACCGGGACAACAAGAACGGCCTGACGGTGGCGAAGATCGCCGAACAGGCAGGCATTACAGCGCTGGCGGTGCATGGCCGCACCCGCGCCGACCTTTACACCGGTGAAGCCGAGTACGACACCATCGCTGCGATCAAGCAGGCGGTGTCGATACCGGTGTTTGCCAATGGCGACATCGACTCCGCCGAGAAAGCCCGGCGCGTGCTGCACGCCACCGGTGCCGATGGTTTGTTGATTGGCCGGGCCGCCCAGGGGCGACCGTGGATTTTTCGTGAGATCGAGCATTTTCTGCGTACTGGCGACGTATTGCCGGCACCGGAGCTGATCGAGGTGGAACGTATTCTGCTAGAGCATTTGGCCGCCCTGCACGCTTTCTATGGAGACGTGATGGGAGTACGCATTGCCCGCAAGCATGTCGGCTGGTATCTCGCAACCTTGCCGGGCGCCAGGGAGTTTCGCGCCCACTTCAATCGTTTGGATGATACGGAAGCACAGTGCGCCAACGTTCGTGAGTTCTTCAGCGAGCGTTACAAGAGCCTGGGGACAGGGGACGGAGAGGGGGTGGCCGCATGACGATGATGACCGAGACTTTAGTGAGTGGAACAACACCCGTGAGCGACAACGTCAATTTGAAACAGCACCTCAACACGCCGAGCGAAGAAGGTCAGACCCTTCGCGGGAGTGTCGAGAAGGCGCTGCACAATTATTTCGCCCACCTTGAGGGCGCTTCCGTCACGGACGTGTACAACCTGGTGCTCTCCGAAGTCGAGGCGCCCTTGCTCGAAAGCGTGATGAACTACGTCAAGGGCAACCAGACCAAAGCCAGTGAGCTGCTGGGCCTCAACCGTGGCACCTTGCGCAAAAAGCTCAAGCAATACGATTTGCTGTAAGCATTCAATCAAACCAGAAAGGCGCCCGCGTAAAACCGGTCGCCTTTTTTGCTGACTCCTTTGCTTTTGATGGAAATTGAAATGACCGACCAGACTACCCGCCTGCCGATCCGCCGCGCCTTGATCAGTGTTTCCGACAAGACCGGGATCCTCGAATTTGCCCGCGAGCTGGAAGCTCTGGGTGTGGAAATCCTCTCCACGGGCGGGACCTTCAAGCTGCTGCAGGACAACGGCGTGGCCGCAGTGGAAGTGGCGGACTACACCGGTTTCGCAGAAATGATGGACGGTCGGGTCAAGACCCTGCACCCGAAAATCCACGGCGGCATCCTCGGCCGTCGCGGGATCGACGATGCCATCATGACCGAACACGGCATCAAGCCGATCGACCTGGTGGCCGTCAACCTCTACCCGTTCGAAGCCACCATCAACAAGCCAGGCTGCGACCTGCCGACTGCCATTGAAAACATCGATATCGGCGGCCCGACCATGGTTCGCTCGGCCGCCAAGAACCATAAAGACGTGGCCATCGTGGTCAACGCCAGCGACTACGCCCAGGTGCTCGAAAGCCTGAAGGCCGGTGGCCTGACCTACGCCCAGCGTTTTGACCTGATGCTCAAGGCGTTCGAACACACCGCCGCCTACGACGGCATGATCGCCAACTACATGGGCACCGTGAACCAAGCCGCTGAAACCCTCAGCACCGAAGGCCGCAGCCAGTTCCCGCGCACCTTCAACAGCCAGTTCATCAAGGCCCAGGAAATGCGCTACGGCGAGAACCCGCATCAGAGCGCGGCGTTCTATGTGGAAGCCAAGCCTGCTGAAGTCGGCATCGCCACCGCGACCCAACTGCAAGGCAAGGAGCTGTCCTACAACAACGTGGCCGACACCGACGCCGCGCTGGAATGTGTGAAGAGCTTCGTCAAGCCGGCCTGCGTGATCGTCAAGCACGCCAACCCGTGCGGCGTGGCCGTGAGCCCGGACGCGGAAGGCGGCATTCGCCAAGCGTACGAACTGGCCTACGCCACCGATACCGAATCGGCTTTCGGCGGCATCATCGCCTTCAACCGTGAACTGGACGCCGAGACCGCCAAGGCGATCGTCGAGCGTCAGTTCGTTGAAGTGATCATTGCCCCAAGCGTCAGCGAAGAAGCCCGCGCCATCGTGGCGGCCAAAGCCAACGTGCGCCTGCTGGCCTGCGGCGAGTGGTCGGCTGACCGCGCCGCTGCCTGGGACTACAAGCGCGTCAACGGCGGCTTGCTGGTACAGAGCCGTGACATCGGCATGATCGGCAGCGAAGACCTGAAAGTGGTCACCCAGCGCGCCCCGACCGAGCAAGAGATCAACGACCTGATCTTCGCCTGGAAAGTGGCCAAGTACGTGAAGTCCAATGCCATCGTCTACGCCAAGAACCGCCAGACCATCGGTGTCGGCGCTGGCCAGATGAGCCGCGTGAACTCGGCGCGTATCGCCGCGATCAAGGCCGAACATGCCGGTTTGCAGGTGGTGGGTTCGGTGATGGCTTCCGACGCATTCTTCCCGTTCCGTGATGGCTTGGACAATGCCGCGAAAGCTGGCGTGACCGCCGTGATCCAACCGGGCGGCTCGATGCGTGATGCTGAAGTGATCGCCGCCGCTGATGAAGCCGGCATCGCCATGGTCTTCACCGGCATGCGTCACTTCCGTCACTGATCCAAATGTGGAAGGCGCTTTTTGTAGTGAGCGGGCTTGTCCCGCGCTGGGCTGCACAGCAGCCCCACTGGATTTCCAGTGAAACCGGCGGGGGACGCCCCCCTCACCACAACAACCCTCCCACATAAAGCGCTCCTGCAGCGCCTACAGAATTTGAGGTTTTTGAAATGAATGTTTTGATCATTGGCAGCGGTGGCCGTGAACACGCCCTGGCCTGGAAAGTTGCCCAGGACCCGCGCGTCCAGAAGGTTTTCGTCGCCCCCGGCAACGCCGGTACCGCCATTGAAGCCAAGTGCGAGAACGTCGCTATCGACGTGCTGGCCCTTGAGCAACTGGCAGATTTTGCTGAAAAGAACGTGTCCCTGACTATCGTCGGTCCGGAAGTGCCGCTGGTGGCTGGCGTCGTGGACCTGTTCCGCAGCCGCAACCTGGACTGCTTCGGCCCAACCGCCGGCGCAGCCCAGCTGGAAGGCTCCAAGGCGTTCACCAAGGATTTCCTGGCCCGCCACAAGATCCCGACGGCCGATTACCAGAACTTCACCGAGATCGAGCCGGCCCTGGCTTACCTGCGTGAAAAAGGTGCGCCGATCGTGATCAAGGCCGACGGCCTGGCCGCCGGTAAAGGCGTGATCGTCGCCATGACCCTGCAGGAAGCCGAAGACGCCGTACGCGACATGCTCGCCGGCAACGCTTTTGGTGACGCCGGTTCGCGCGTCGTGATCGAAGAGTTCCTCGACGGCGAAGAAGCCAGCTTCATCGTGATGGTCGACGGCAAGAACGTCTTGCCAATGGCCACCAGCCAGGACCACAAACGCGTCGGCGACGGCGACACTGGCCCGAACACCGGCGGCATGGGTGCCTACTCCCCTGCCCCGGTGGTCACCGCCGACGTGCACCAGCGCGTCATGGACCTGGTGATCTGGCCGACCGTGCGTGGTATGGCCGATGAAGGCAATGTCTACACCGGCTTCCTGTATGCCGGCCTGATGATCGACAAAGCCGGTAACCCGAAAGTCATCGAGTTCAACTGCCGCTTCGGCGATCCGGAAACCCAACCGGTGATGCTGCGTCTGCAATCGAGCCTGGTACTGCTGGTGGAAGCCGCCCTGGCCCAGGCCTTGGACAAGGTTGAAGCACAGTGGGACCCGCGTCCGAGCGTTGGCATTGTGCTGGCGGCCGGTGGTTACCCTGCCGACTACGCCAAGGGCGATGTGATTGAAGGCCTCGATGCGGCGGCGACCCTGGAAGGCAAAGTGTTCCACGCGGGCACCGCGCTCAAGGACGGTAAGGTCGTGACCGCCGGTGGCCGCGTGTTGTGCGCCACCGCCATGGGCGCCAGTGTCGACGCCGCGCAGCAACAGGCGTACACGTTGGCCGCGAAGATCGATTGGAACGGCTGCTTCTACCGCAAGGACATCGGCTACCGCGCCATCGCCCGTGAACGGGGCGAGAACAGCTAAGCAGCCGCCGTCAGTAGCTATCCGTTCGGCTAGGCAAGGGCCTCTGGCCCTTGCCGTATGCAGGCCTACCCGCGCATAGTTAACCCGTGCATCAACCTACGAAGGGATTTCGCCGTGCGCTGGCTCAGGATCGCCATAGGTTTTACTGTCAGCCTGCTGACACTGCTCTGCTTGCTCCCGGCCCAGGCCGCGGCGCAAGGCAGTGGCTGGGCAGTATTGCTTGATGAACAGGCCGACCTGCAACTGAGCGACATCCGGTCCTCGCGCTACACCAATCAATTCAGCCCCATCGAACTGGACCGCATCACCGCTGCGGAACCGGACGGTGCGTTGTGGGTACGTTTCAAGCTGCAACCCGGCAAGCACGAGCAAGTGCTGCGGGTATTCGCCCCGGACCTGTCGCACCTGAGCCTGTATGTGCTGGACGGCGACACCCTGGTGGAACAACAGAGCACCGGCACGCGCCAGCCCCAGGCAGAACGGCCGCTGCCCAGCAGCGACTTCATGCTGCCGATGCCCCAGAGCCAGAGGCCCCTTGAGGTCTACCTGCGCCTGGTCTCCGAACACGAGCTGCGCCCTTACATCACCCTGGAACCGGCCGTGCTCGCCGCCGCCGACCAGACCCAGACGCTGATCTACGGCCTGCTGTTCGGCTGCTTGCTGATGCTGATCCTGCACAACCTCACGCGCTTCGCCTACCACCGCTCGCGCAGCAGCCTGTGGCTGGCGGCTTGCGAAGTGCTGTTGATGCTCAGCCTGGCACTGCTGCTCAATCTGATAGGTCCATGGCTGCCGAATTGGCATGCGGTCCAGACACCCGGCGCTTACCTGGCGCTGCTGCTGACCGCGCCGTGCGGGCTGATGTTCGCCTACCGCTTCTTCATGCCCCTGGGCCCGCACCCGCTGAACAAACTGTTGATGGGCGACATCCTGTTCATTGTGCTGTGCGGCCTGCTGCTGTTGTTCGTCAACACCCTGCCGCTGAACATCATCACCTACGCCCTGGTGGCCCTGGCCGGCTTGAGCATGCTGTTTGTCTCGGCCTATCACTGGCAGAAAGGCTACCGCCCGGCACGCCTGTTCGTGGCCGCGATGGTGGTGTTCAACATCGGTACGCTGATCATCCTGCCGGCGCTGCTGGGCCTGACGATGGTCTCGCCACAGGGTCTGATCGTCACGTTGCTGGCCTTTATCTGCCTCAGCGGCCTGTTGATGAGCCTGGCTTTGGGCGAACGCCAGCGTGCGATTGTCGAGGCGCGCTTCAGCCTCAGCCGCGACCTGGCGGCGAGCAACGCCGAGATCGCCGCCAAGGCCGAGTTCCTGGCCAAGATCAGCCACGAGATACGCACCCCCATGAACGGTGTGCTCGGCATGACCGAACTGCTGCTGGGCACGCCGCTGTCGGTGAAACAACGCGACTATGTGCAGACCATCCATAGCGCCGGTAACGAACTGCTCACGCTGATCAACGAAATCCTCGACATCTCCAAGCTGGAGTCCGGCCAGATCGAACTGGATGACGTGCAGTTCGACCTCAATGCGCTGATCGAAGACTGCCTGAGCATCTTCCGCGCCAAGGCCGAGCAGCAGAACGTCGAGCTGATCAGCTTTATCCAGCCTCAGGTGCCCCGTGTGATCAGCGGCGACCCGACCCGCTTGCGCCAGGCCATGTTGAGCCTGCTGGAAAACGCCCTGCAGAAGACCGACGAAGGCGAAGTGCTGATCGTCGTCGCGCTGGATGACCGCAGCACCAAGCCACGCCTGCGCATTGCCGTGCAGGACAGCGGCCTGCCGATGGAAGCGGCCGAGCGCGACGCCTTGCTGCACAGCGAACTGCACAGCAAGAATTTCTTCTCGGCCACCCGCCTGAACGGCCACCTGGGCCTGGTCATCGCCCGCCAATTGATCCTGTTGATGAACGGCGAATTCGGTATCAAGAGCGGCAGCCATCAGGGCAGCACCCTGTGGCTGACCCTGCCGCTGGACCCGGAACGCCTGGAGCACCCGACCTCCGACCTCGACGGCCCACTCAAAGGCGCACGGGTGCTGGTGGTGGACGACAACGACACCTGCCGCAAAGTGCTGGTGCAGCAATGCTCGGCCTGGGGCCTGAACGTCAGCGCCGTGCCCTCGGGCAAGGAAGCCCTGGCGTTGCTGCGCACCAAGGCGCACCTGCGTGACTACTTCGACGTGGTGCTGCTGGACCAGAACATGCCCGGCATGACCGGCATGCAACTGGCGGCGAAGATCAAGGAAGACCCGAGCCTGAACCACGACATCCTGCTGATCATGCTCACTGGCATCAGCAACGCGCCGAGTAAGATCATCGCGCGCAATTGCGGGATCAAGCGCATCCTCGCCAAGCCGGTGGCCGGCTACACGCTCAAGACCACCCTGGCCGACGAACTGACCCAGCGCAGCAAAGGCACGTTGCAATCACGCCCGCCCCTCGCCGTACCGGCAGCCGTCACGGTGCCCGCCGACTTCCGCATCCTGGTGGCCGAAGACAACAGCATCTCCACCAAAGTGATCCGCGGCATGCTCGGCAAGCTCAACCTCAACCCGGACACCGCCAGCAATGGCGAGGAAGCGTTGGAGGCGATGAAGGCCCAGCGTTATGACCTGGTATTGATGGATTGTGAAATGCCGATCCTCGATGGTTTCTCGGCGACCCAGCAACTGCGTGCGTGGGAGGTAAGCCACCAACGCATTCGTACGCCGGTGGTGGCGTTGACGGCGCACATTCTGACGGAACATAAAGAGCGCGCCCGCCAGGCCGGGATGGATGGGCACATGGCCAAGCCGGTGGAGCTGTCGCAGTTGCGGGAACTGGTGGAGTTCTGGGTGGCACAGCGCCAACAAAGGCCGGAACACGCGCCCTCCTGACCTGACGTTCGTGGCAACACCCCACCTATATTGTGGTGAGCGGGCTTGTTGTGGTGAGCGGGCTTGCCCCGCGCTGGGCTGCGAAGCAGCCCTAAAACCCAACGCCGCGGAGTGCCTGACACAACGCGGCGTTTTTATTGGGGCCGCTTCGCAGCCCAGCGCGGGGCAAGCCCGCTCACCACAAAAGCCAGCTCCCACATTTGATTTGTTTCGCCTGATAGACTGCCCACACTTTTTCCGCCCGCGAGCCGCCCTTCATGCTCCACGTGTTATTCAGCGTCTACCTGAAAATGCTGGTGCTCTACAGCCCATTCTTCGTGCTGTCCTGCTTTATCAGCCTTACCCGTGGCTACTCCAGTAAAGAGCGGCGGCGCCTGGCCTGGAAAGTGGCGCTGGCCACCCTGGTATCGAGCGTGTTGCTCTACCTGTTCGGCCGGGTAATTTTCAGTGTGTTCGGCATCACCGTCGACGCCTTCCGCATCGGCGCCGGCAGTGTGCTGTTCATCTCCGCCCTGGGCATGGCCCAAGGCAAGTCGGCGGTGCAGACCGACAACGTGCAGCAGGACGTGACCATCGTGCCGCTGACCATCCCCCTCACCGTCGGCCCCGGCACTATCGGTGCACTGCTGGTGATGGGCGTGAGTCAACCGCACTGGGATGACAAACTCACCGCCATCCTCAGCATCGCCCTGGCCAGCCTCACGGTGGGTGTGGTGCTGTACCTGTCCAACCGCATCGAACGTATCCTCGGTGACCAGGGCTTGCAGATTGTCAGCCGGTTGATGGGCTTGTTCGTGTGCGCCCTCGCCGCGCAAATCATTTTCACCGGGGTACGCGGCTACCTGGTGCCCTAGATCCGGTACTTGGCGATCGCCAGTTGCACCTTGTCTCCCGCGCTCTCGCGCATCAGTTGGATGGTTTTTTCGTTGACCACCGAGGTGTTCAGCACCAGACAGGTCTGCCCGCTGAAGGCTTCGAACGAAGAGCTGTCCCACTCCAGGAACGGCAACCCCACCTGTTTGCTCACACCGTGGGTGCTGTAGGTCACCAGCACCATCATCAGTTCACCATCGGTTTCAGCACAAGACGCCAGGCCGAAATCACCGCCTTGGTGTACCGAACTGTTGCGTTTGAACAACTCGAAAGTCGCAGGCGTCTGCTTCAACGCCTCCAACGCATCGGCCGCCAGTTTCGGCAGCACGGTGAGCAGCGTTCCGGACAATGACGTAGCCGCCCACAGCGCGGCCATGATATTCAGCGCCGCCAATTGCACCGTCAGGCCCTTTCCCGAACGGGAGATCCGCTCGAAGCGGCTGCGTACCGGCAGCCAGCCCAGGCTGATCATCACCTTGATAAATTCTTCGTACCAGACCTCGGTACCGCGTTGGACTTTCAACACATCGCTTACGTAGCTGCTGGCCAGCAGGTAGCTTTTACGGATGTATTCCCGATTCAGGCCGGACAGCCCTTCGGCAAATGAAATGACGCTGTTGTTGACCACCGCCGCGTTGAAGTTGTCCTCGGTGTCCAGCGCTAGGTCCGCCTGCGTGCCTGACGCTCCCGGCAACTTGTAGGCGGCAATCAACTTGCGCCTTTTTGTACTGTTGATCCTTCTGTGATGTCGCTCCATTTTGATTCTCCACAAGCACCCCAACTCGAGGCTTATGTTCACCCTAGTCCACTGCCTGACGGGTTTCCCAGGCGATAAAAACCCTTGGTGCGGCCCGTCAAACCCTGGCACCCAGCAATAACGCAGGGTGCCTGGCGAGCTTCCGGATTTCGTCGCCATAAAAAGAAAAAGCGCCGAACAACATCAGGAAAATCCCTGCGTCATTCGGCGCTTTCAGGCAGCCCAGCGGCGGTTTTCAGGACGCGGGTTTCTCGCCGTACCACCGCGGGGTGTACACCCACTCACCGCCACCGGCACGGGGGAAAGTGCAGGTGGTGGACGAGCCGATCAGCACCATGGTGCGCATGTCCACCTGTTCCGGCGTCAGCTGCCCAAGCGTGGTCACACGCAGGGTCTGCCCCGGGCGACCGATATCGCGGCCCAGCACCACCGGCGTTTGCGGCGTGCGATGCAGGGCGACGATTTCCAGCGCGCGCCCCAGTTGCCATGGCCGCGAACGCGAGATCGGGTTGTAGAACGCCAAGGCCAGGTCAGCCTGGGACGCCAGGTCCAGGCGCTTTTCGATGATTGACCAAGGCTTGAGGTTGTCCGACAGCGACATCACGCAGAAGTCATGGCCCAACGGCGCGCCCGCCTGGGCGGCGGTGGCCAGAGAGGCCGAGACTCCGGGCAGGATTTGCAGGTCGACCTGATGCCACGCCGGGTCGCTGGACGCGTGCAGGGCCTCGATCACCGCAGCGGCCATGGCGAACACGCCAGGGTCGCCGGACGACACCACCACCACCGAGCGACCTTGGGCCGCCAACTCGAAGGCGTGACGCGCGCGCTGCATTTCTTCGCGGTTGTCGGTGCAGTGCTGCACCTGATCATCGCGGAACGGACCGGCCATGCGCACGTAGGTTTCGTAGCCAAGCACGTCGGTGCAGCGTGCCAGTTCAGCCTTCACAGCGGGCACCATCAACTCGGCGGCACCAGGGCCCAGGCCGATCACGGCGAGGCGACCACGCAGACGTCCGACGCGCGACAGGTCCAACGGCTGCTCAGCGACATCAATAACGATATCGGCCTCTTGGCTGGCGCTGACAAACCGCAACGGCACACCCAGTTCCAACGCCGCCTCATGCAACGACGCTTCGGCCATCTGCGTATCGCTGGCCAGCAGGCACGCCAGGGATTGCACAGCGATGCCGGCCTCATGCAATGCCGTGCGCACGCGCTGTGCCAGTTGCGCGCCGGGCTGGCAGGTCACGCTGACGTTCTTCGGATAGATCAGCAATTCATTGGCCGCGGGCACGCGCTCGGCACTGCCCACGTGAATCGCCAGGCGTGCCTGTTGATCCTGGGGCAGGTTGGCCTGGTCCAGCCAGGGCGCCGCGCCTTCGATGCGCACGCTTTCGCCGGCCAGCAGGTCGGAGACGAAGCGCTTGCCCAGCTCCAGATCGGCCAGCTCATACCCCTTGGGTGGGTTGAGCAGGCAGGTGCCGAACCGCAGCTCGCCACTGGTGGTAATCGCAGCGGCCACGTCCAGCGCAGCGGCAATGTCCCGCGCCATGACGTTCACGCCACCGAGGCCACCGAGCAGCGGTACGACGGCGCTGCCGTCTTCGGCCACGGCCAGCACGGCAGGCTCTTCGCCCTTTTCCAGCAGCAGCGGCGCGAGGGTGCGGACCACGATACCTGCAGCGCACAGCGCAATCAGCGGCGTGCCGTGTTGATAGAGCTGGCGCAGGGTGGCACCGAACTCGCTGTAAGTCTGGTCCGCACCTTCAACGCGCCCGGCCAGGCCGTGGATCAGGGCGCCGGGGTACACCTGCTGGATCTTGCGCGCAGTGGCCAGGCTGCCCTGGCCGAGGATGACAATCGCCGGGCTCATCAACCTTGCCACCGTTCACCGGGCACGATGATCAGCGAGAAGTACGGTGAAGACATCGGCTCCACCTGATCGAGCGGCACGATCTTCTGGTTGGCCATGGTGGCGCGTTCGACATACAACGCGCGCTCGGCCAGGCCGAGTTCTTCCAGCACCTGGCGCACCTTCGGGAAGTTGCGCCCCAGCTTCATGATCACCGCCGCATCGGCGTCCGCCAGGCGGCGCTTCAGGTCCTCATGGGGCAGCACGCCCGAGAGCACCGACAGGCTCTGGTTGCGATACACCAACGGCGCGCCCAGTACCGAGGCGCCGCCAAGCATCGAACACACGCCAGGGATGACCTGGGCGTCGTAGCGTTCGGCGAGGCGGTCATGCAGGTACATGTAGGAGCCGTAGAAGAACGGGTCGCCTTCGCAGATCACCGCCACATCGCGGCCGGCGTCCAGATGCGCGGCAACGTCGACGCTGGCGGCGTCGTAGAAGTCGCTGATCACTTGCTCGTAGGACATCGGCGCCGGCAATACCTCGGTGGTCACCGGATACACCAGCGGCATCAGCGTCTGTTGCGGCACCAGGTGGTCTTCGATGATGCCGAAGGCATTACCCTTTTTGCCCTTGGCCACGAAGTACGCCACCACCGGCGATTCGCGCAGCAGGCGCAGGGCCTTGAGGGTGATCAGTTCCGGGTCACCGGGGCCTACGCCCAAGCCGATCAAACGTCCGCGTGCCTGCATTATTCGACCTCCGTGGCCAGGGCATTCACGGCGGCGGCGGCCATGGCACTGCCGCCCAGGCGGCCCTGCATGATCACGAACGGCACGCCACGGCTGTCGGCGGCCAGCATCGCCTTGGATTCGGCGGCGCCCACAAAGCCGACCGGGAAGCCGAGGATCAACGCCGGTTTCGGTGCGCCGGCATCGAGCATTTCCAGCAGGTAGAACAAGGCGGTCGGGGCGTTGCCGATCACCACCACGCTGCCTTCCAGGTGCGGGCGCCACAGCTCCAGCGCAGCAGCGGAACGGGTGTTGCCCAACTCGCGCGCCAAATCAGGGACGCTGTCGTCACGCAAGGTGCAGATCACGGGGTTGTTAGCCGGCAAGCGCGCGCGGGTCACGCCTTCGGAGACCATCCGCGCATCACACAGAATCGGCGCGCCGGCAGCCAGCGCATCGCGCCCGGCCTTGCCCGCACCTTCGGAGAACTGCAGGCCGTCGATGGCCTCGACCATGCCGCAGGCGTGAATCACGCGCACCGCGAGTTTTTCCAGGTCGGCCGGGATACGGTCCAACTTGGCTTCCGCGCGAATGATGGCGAAGGAGTTGCGGTAGATCTCCTGACCGTCGCGGATGTAATCAATCATCGGTGTTGCTCCATGGGCGAGCGCGCAGCAAGGCGCCCGTCGCTTCAATAGAAAGGGTGCGCGCGTGCAGCCGGCCAAACCCTGGGTGGGCTGCATCGCGGAAATAGAGGTCGTAGTGGCCGGGGCTCACTGCCAGCAAGGTCACCGGCGCAACGTGCGCGGCGGCGCAGGAACGTGGGCAGCCGGACAGGTGCACGTCGTGATCGGGTTTCAGCGCGGCGAGTTGCACCGCATCAGCCTTGGTGTCGGCCAGCGCTTTGCCGCAGCCCCTGGAACCGGTGCAGGCGGTCATGCGCGCCAGCGGTTGGTCAGCTGAGCAGAGGAAGCCCAGTTGCGCCAGGCGCTCGGTCACGGCGTGAGGCTTTTCAACGTTGGGCAGCAGCACGCCCTGCCAAGGGGTGAAACGCAAGGTGCCGTCGCCGTACTCGCTGGCGAGTTGTGCGACGCCCGCAAGCATCGCCGAATCCAGGCGACCCAAGGGTGCGATGGCAGCGACATAGAACTGATTTTTTTGCGCCTGTGGATAAGTCCCAAGGTGCAGCAAAGCACCACTGGGCGGGCGATTGAAGCCGTCGACCGGCAGTAGCTTCAGGTGCAGACGGCTCAGCAGGTTATCCACAGGCAGATGACGCATGCGGGTTTGTTCCGGGGTGGCGAGGTCGAGAAACGCCTCCAGCACCGCCACCACCAGCGCATGGCCCTGCTCCAAGGGCACGGCCGCCAACGGTGCATCCAGCCCAGGGCAACCGGCCAGGCCGAACGCGAGGAGCGTCTCGCCATTGCGCACGAACGCCGAGAGCCACAGATCATGATGATGTTCGAGCATCGCCAGCGCTTCACCGCCATCCAGTTGCACGGCGAACTTGGCCGACAGCTGATGAAAACGCGGATGAGTTTGCAGGGTGGCGAGGATTTCATTGGCCAGCGGCCGGGTGTCGAACAGCATCTTCGGGTCGATACCGGCGCTGGGGCTGAGCATCAGGTTGCGTACGTCGTCACCGGCGGCGTTGCTGGGCCCGAGGTCGGCGGCCAGCAGCCTGGCGATCAAGGCGTCCTCTTCGGCGCCGATCCCGCGAATCTGAAGGTTGGCGCGGTTGGTCGCCTCGATCACCCCGCCGGCATAGGCCTGGGCCGCACCCGCCACCGCGCGGGCTTGCGCTGCGGTGATCGAACCACCGGCCAGTTTGATCCGGCAAATGCCGCCATCCAACGCCTGGACGATACGCAGCAACCCCGGACAAGCCGAGGGGCGCAAGGTATTCACAGCGGGCGTTGGGTTCACGGGGCTACCGGTTTGCAGGTAAAGGCGCGGTATTATGCCTGCTTTGTCCGGCGGCATGAAAAGCCTGCCCGTCGGATGTCGTTCAAGGAATCCATATGTCGCCCTGGCTGACGGTTGTAGGCATCGGTGAAGACGGCTTCAAGGGGCTGGGCAGGAATGCCCGGCATGCCCTGTTGCGCGCCACGCGGATTATAGGAGGTCAGCGCCAGTTGGACCTGTTGCCGGTGTGTATTCGTGGCGAGCGCCAGGTGTGGCCGAGCCCGTTTTCGCTGGAGCCGGTGCTGGCGCGACGCGGGGAGCCGGTGTGTGTGCTGGCGAGTGGCGATCCAATGTTCTATGGCGTGGGGGCGAGTTTGGCGCGGCAGGTGGCGGCGGATGAGCTGCTGATTTTGCCGGCGCCTTCGTCGGTATCGTTGGCGGCGGCGCGGTTGGGTTGGCCGTTGCAGGAGGTGGTGACGTTATCCGTGGTGGCCCGGCCGCTGGCGGCGCTGAATGCGCACCTGGCCAGTGGGGTGCGGCTGTTGGTGTTGAGCAATGATGGCCGCAGCCCGGCGTTGATTGCTTCGCTGCTAAGCGAATCCGGGTTCGGTGCTAGCCGTTTGTCTGTGTTTGAACACTTGGGCGGCGCGGATGAGCAGCGCATCGACGGGTTGGCGCACTCGTGGGAACACACCTCGGTCGCCGATTTGAACCTCGTCGCCATCGACTGCCTGGCCGACGCCCATACTGCGCGCCTGTCGCGTCTTGCAGGTTTGCCGGACTCAGCCTTTAAGCACGACAGTCAACTGACCAAACGCGATGTGCGCGCCATGACCCTTGCCCGCCTCGCCCCGATGCCCGGCGAACTGCTGTGGGATGTGGGTGCGGGCAGCGGCTCCATTGGGATTGAATGGATGCGCACGCATCCCAGTTGTCGCGCGCTGGCGATTGAAGCCGATGAAGGCCGCCAAGGCCTGATCGAACACAACCGCGACGCCCTTGGCGTGCCCGGCCTGCAACTGATTCGCGGCAAGGCCCCCGCTGCATTGCTTGGCCTGGAAGCACCGGACGCCATCTTCATCGGCGGCGGCGTGACCCGCGAAGGCGTGCTCGACACCTGCTGGCAACACCTGCGCCCTGGCGGGCGGTTGGTCGCCAACGCCGTGACCCTGCAAAGCGAAATGACCTTGATGAACTGGCGCGCGCAGCATGGCGGCGAGTTGACCCGCGTCCATGTCGCTCAGGCGCAGCCGTTGGGGGAGTTTGATACATGGCGCCAGGCGTTGCCGATTACCTTGCTGGAAGTGGTCAAGCCGCTATGAAACGCATCCTGCTGTTGGGCGGCGTGACTGAAGCGCTGGCCATCGCTCGTACATTGGGCCCGGAACATATCTATAGCCTGGCCGGGGTTGGGCGCGTGCCCACCGACCTGACCTGCCAGGTGCGGGTCGGCGGTTATGGTGGGGCTGAGGGGTTGGCGCGGTTTGTACGGAATGAGGGGATTAGTCTGATTCTCGACGCGACCCATCCGTATGCCGCGCAGATCAGCCGCAATGCCGCCGAGGCTGCAAGCGCTTGCGGCGTGCCCTGCTGGGCATTGCGCCGACCGGCGTGGCAGCCGCAGGCGGGGGATGACTGGCGTGAGGTCAGTGATTGGGCGTCGTTGATTGAAGCGTTGAAGCCGTTCAAACGCCCGCTATTCACCTTGGGCCGCGAGCCGTTGCAGCATCTGGATGAAATCCCGCCGGAGCAGTTCTGGACGCTGCGCGCGCTGGATGTGTATCCGGGGAATGCGCGGTGTGAAGTGATTGGCGCGCGGGGGCCGTTTTTGATCGAGGATGAGCGCGCGTTGTTCGAACGGCGCGGGATTGATGTGCTGATCAGCAAGAACAGTGGTAGCACCGCGACGGAGCCGAAGCTGGAAGTGGCAAGGGAGCTTGGAGTGCCGGTGTTGGTGTTGAAGCGGCCGGTGTTGGCAGCAGTGGATCGAGAATTCACTACTGTGCCTGCGGTTCTACAGGCAATCACCACTCTCTAAACACCATCGATTCTATGTGGGAGGGGGCTTGCCCCCGATAGCGGTAGATCACTCACAGATGTATAGACTGACACACCGTAATCGGGGGCAAGCCCCCTCCCACCTTTAGAACTGCATCATCACGCAGCGTTTTTCGTTTGCCCGACACCATCATGCACACGATCAGCCAGCAGCAGCGCCAGCTCAATCAACTGCGCAACGCCGAGCAATTCCTCTCGTTTCAAGCCTTCCAGGTCAAACGCAAGATCACAGCTCAGCGCATTGGCCGAGGCGAGGGTTTCGCTGAGGTTGACCAGCAGGTCTTCGGTGCTGAAGCCGTCGGCTACGGTGAAGAGCCGGACGGGGGGATTTGGGGTGGGTTTGATCATTGTGAAGCTCCTTAATCTAAGTGGAGCTGCCACTCATCGCCGCGACGCGATAGGGGTGGCAGCTGTACGCAGGTTCGCGGACCGGAGATCAAGGAAGCCGGCATACCCGAAGGTATCCCGCGCACAGCCACCATAGCGCCGCACAGTAGACGATAAAAAAGCGTCAACTGAAAGGAGGCAATGCTTGATCCGTTCGGGCCGCGACGCCCGACCGCTGAGTTTGCTGCGGTGTACGGAGACTAGAGATTGAGTGTCCTAGGGACAACCTTAAAGGCCTGTCGGATATTTCTGCTTGCCCCTATTCATTGCCGAACACCGGCCAAATGTGGGAGGGGGTTGCCCCCGATAGCGTCAGCCCAGTCAACAAATCAGTGGCTGACCCACCGCCATCGGGGGCAAGCCCCCTCCCACATTTGAACTGTGCAGCGTTGAAGATCGGCATCCACTCGATTACCCGTCTATCCTCAAACCAGTCACTGCGACACCAAACCACACCCACCCTTTTTACTTATCCCCCCCGATCAGGCTAAATACCCTCCTGATCGTTTAACCCTACGGATTGTCCGCCATGGCCCGTCAACGCTTTGCAATCGCCTGGATCGCCTGCCTTGCAGTGCTGTTCAACGCCTTTGCCATGCCGATGGCCAGTGCAATGCAGCAGGCGGATGACCCGGTCAAGCAATTGCTGTGGGGCAGTTTCTGTTCCTCCAACGGTGCGAGCCTTAAGACGATTGCCCTGGGCAAGCTGGAAATCCCGGCACCGCAGCAGGACGATCACTCCACCATGCAACATTGCTGGTGTTGCTCCGGCTCGGCGCCGCTGGTGGCGTTACCGGGGTATGTGCCGCAGTTGTATGTCACGCGCTTCGACGCCGTGCAGAGCTTGCCGCCGCCCCAACTGCAAACGCCCACACCGCGCCAGCAATGGCCAAGCCTTAACCCCCGCGCCTCTCCAACGGCCTGATTTCTTCGCAAGTGAACTGCGTTTAGAACCGTTCTGGAGAACTGCCATGCTCAAATCTTCCCTGCTTCTGGCTGCGTTGTTGCTGCCGGTGTTCAGTGCTGCCAATGCCGAGGACTACAAGGCCGGCGAACTGGAGATCCGTGAACCCTGGTCCCAGGAGTTGCCGCCCAATGCGCCGACTGTCGCGGCCTATTTTGTCATCCATAACACCGGTGAAAGCCCGGACCGCCTGCTCAGCGTCGAGACGCCCGTGGCGGACAAGGCCGAGCTGCATGAGCATGTCATGCAGGGCGACTTGATGAAGATGCAACAAGTGCCGAGCGTGGCGGTACCGGCCAAGGGTGATTTGACCTTCGCGCCCATGGCGTATCACGTGATGCTGCTCGGTCTCAAAGACCGCAGCCTGTTGGCCGACGGCAAGCAATTCCCACTGACCCTGACCTTCGAAAAAGCCGGCAAGGTCGAGGTGGAAGTGTCGGTGCAGAAAGTGCCGCCCATGGCTGGCCACGAGCACAAACACCCTCAATAGACTGACACTCGATGGGCGCCCCTCGCGCCAGGTTATCCCCACACTCCCGCCTGAAACGCGGCAGTTGGATCAGCCTGTTCGCCATGCTAATGATCTTTATCGGTCCGCTGATTTCCCAAGCGATGCCGATGGACCATCACGCCGGTATGTCGATGGACATGCCGATGGAGCACGGCGAAGCCCATCACAAGAAAGCCCCTGACGAACACCACGCCCTCTGGTCCAAGTGCGGCTATTGCGACCTGCTTTACAGTTGCCCCGCCCTGCCCGGTGGCATTTCAACCTTTACCCTGAGCAGCCCGCCACCGGCCAATGCCCTCACCCCCGCCACGCGCCTGGGTCATGCCCGGCAGAGCATCTTCCCCGGCGCCCGTAGCCGCGCGCCGCCCATCGCCTCGTAAGCAGTTCACACCGTTACTTCACCCCGGCCGACTTTAGACAGACAGCCGCAGGCTGCTGGCCGTGTTGTTTACGATTGATTGATGGAATTTGTCATGTCCAGGTTTTCTGCTGACACCCGTTTGGGATGTACCCCCGTGCTCGCTGCCTTATGCGGCGCATTACTGGCTCCCCAGGTTCACGCTGACGAGCATGAACTGAGCCCCACCGTGATCACCGCGATCGCCCCCAGCTCGCCACTGACCGTGATCACCAACCCCAAGGACCCACGCCAGCCGGTGCCCGCGAGCGATGGCGGCGACTACCTCAAGACCATCCCCGGCTTCGCTCTGGTGCGTAATGGCGGCACCAATGGCGACCCGGTACTGCGCGGTATGTTTGGCTCACGCCTGAATATCCTCACCAACGGCAGCATGATGCTCGGCGCCTGTCCCGGCCGCATGGACGCACCCACCTCGTACATCTCGCCGGAAACCTACGACAAGCTCACCGTGATCAAAGGCCCGCAAACCGTGCTCTGGGGCCCCGGCGCCTCCGCCGGCACCGTGTTGTTCGAGCGCGAGCCGGAGCAATTCGGCGAGTTGGGCACGCGCCTCAATGCCAGTGTGCTGGCCGGTTCCAACGGGCGCTTCGACAAGGTCATCGATGCCGCTGCCGGTGGGCCGCTGGGCTATGTACGGGTAATCGGCAACCAGGCCCATGCCGATGACTACAAGGACGGCAACAACGACACCGTCGCCTCACGCTACGACAAGTGGAACGGTGATGTGGCGGTCGGCTTCACCCCCGATGCCGACACCCTGCTGGAACTCACCGCTGGCCGTGGCGATGGCGAAGCACGCTACGCCGGGCGTGGCATGGACGGCTCGCAGTTCCTGCGTGAAAGCCTGGGGCTGCGCTTCGAAAAATCCAACATCGGTGAGGTGCTGGACAAGGTCGAAACCCAGGTCTACTACAACTACGCCGACCATGTGATGGACAACTACAGCCTGCGCACACCGTCGGGCACCGGCATGATGGCCGGTCCGATGGCCTCTAACGTCGACCGGCGCACCCTCGGCGCGCGGATCAAGGCCACCTGGCGCTGGGCCGATGTGCAGTTGATCAGCGGCCTGGACGCGCAGACCAATGAACACCGACAGCGCAGCAGCATGGGCATCGACACCTACAAGGACTTGCCCAAGGTCAAGGACGCCAACTTCCACAACTACGGCGTGTTCGGCGAACTCACGTGGTACGCCGCCGACCGTGACCGCTTGATCACGGGCGCACGCCTGGATCGCGCCTCGGCCAAGGACTTCCGGCAAACCACCGGTTCCGGCATGAGCGCCCGCACCAACCCGACTGCCGACGACACCCGAGCCGATACCCTGCCGTCCGGCTTCATGCGTTATGAACACGACCTGGCCGACAGCCCCACCACTCTCTACGCGGGCTTGGGCCACTCGGAGCGTTTCCCGGATTATTGGGAGCTGTTTTCCCCCAACACCGGCGCGGTCGGTTCGGTAAATGCCTTCGACGGCGTGAAGCCGGAGAAGACCACCCAATTCGACTTCGGCGCGCAATACAAAGCCGAGGCGCTTGAAGCCTGGGCCTCGGGCTACATCGGCCGGGTGCAGGACTTCATCCTGTTCGACTACAGGCCAGGGATGATGGGCACCACTTCCCAGGCGCGCAACGTCGACGCACGCATCATGGGTGGCGAACTGGGCACAGCGTACAAACTGACGCGCAATTGGAAGGCCGACGCCACCCTCGCCTACGCCTGGGGCAAGAACAGCAGCGACGGCAAGGCGCTGCCGCAAATGCCGCCGCTGGACGCACGCCTTGGCCTCACCTACAGCGAAGACGACTGGAGTGCCGGCGCGTTATGGCGCGTGGTCGCGGCGCAAAATCGCATCGATCAGAACAAGGGCAACGTGGTCGGCAAGGACTTTGACAAGAGCGGCGGCTTTGGCGTGTTCTCGCTGAACGCGGCGTACCGCCTCAATAAACATTTCAAGGTCAGCACTGGCGTCGACAACCTGTTCGGCAAGGCCTACGCCGAGCACCTGAACCTGGCCGGCAACGCCGGGTTCGGCTACCCGGCCAGTGACCCGCAGGCCATCAAGGAGCCAGGCCGAACCCTCTGGACCAAAGTCGACATGAGCTTCTAAGAGCATCGGGGGCAAGCCCCCTCCCACATTTGAAGGTGTTCACAAAATCAAAAGTGTGGGAGGGGGCTTGCCCCCGATGACGGCCGACCAGACACAAAAAACTCAAAGCCTTGCGGAGCCCCCGATGAGCATTCAAAAAGTATCCTTCTACAACCTGGCCTGGCGCTGGCATTTCTATGCCGGCCTCTTCGTCGCCCCTTTCATGGTGCTGCTGGCCCTGACCGGCATCATCTACCTGTTCAAACCTCAGCTCGACCCGCTGATGTACGGCGACCTGCTCAAGGTCCAAACCGCCGAACACGCCCTGAGCGCTGACGAGCAACTGCGACGCGCCCAGGCCGCCTACCCCAACGGCGTGATCAGCAAGTACCTGCCGCCGGCCGACGCCACCCGCAGCGCACAATTCGTGATGCACAACGGCGGCCGCGAAGTGACGGTGTTCATCGACCCGTATCGCGGCACCGTACTCGGCGAGCAGGACGCCAAATACAACCTGCAAGCCATCGCCCGCGCGCTGCATGGGGAGCTGATGATCGGCACCGTCGGCGATCGCCTGGTGGAACTCGCCGCCGGTTGGGGCGTGATGCTGGTGGTGTCGGGCCTGTACCTGTGGTGGCCGCGCGGCAAGTCCTCGGCGGGTGTGCTGTGGCCAAGGTTCAGCAGTCGCGGCCGGGTGTTCTGGCGCGACATGCACGCGGTCACGGGCTTCTGGGGCGCGTCGCTGCTGCTGGTGATGCTGCTCAGCGGCATGACCTGGACCGGCTTCTGGGGCAAGCAATACGCCGACCTGTGGAACAGGTTCCCGGCGGCCATGTGGAACAACGTGCCGCAGTCCGACCAGCAGGCGCGAGTCCTCAATACCGCAACGCAACAGACCGTGCCCTGGGCCCTGGAAAACACGCCGATGCCGATGTCCGGCGACCATGCCGAACACATGAACCACGGCGCGATGCACTCAGCGCCGGCCGCGCCCACCTTGCGCCTGCAACAGGTGGTCGACCTGGCGACCGCGCGCAAGGTCGAGCCCGGCTACAGCATCACCTTCCCGACCACGGCCGAGGGCGTGTTCACCGTTGCGGTGTTTGCCAACGATCCACGCAACGACGCCACCCTGCATGTGGACCAGTACACCGGCAAGGTCCTGGCCGATGTGCGCTGGGCGCACTACAACACCGTCGCCCGCGCCACCGAGACCGGCGTGATGCTGCACGAAGGCAAGATGTTCGGCTGGGTCAATCAACTGATCGTGCTGCTGATCTGCCTGATGATTCTGCTCAGTGCGGTCAGTGGCGTGGTGATCTGGTGGAAGCGCCGGCCAACGGGCGGCCTGGGCGTTCCGCCGTTGCGGCATGACCTGCCGAAGTGGAAAACCGCGATGGTGATCATGCTCGCCCTCGCGATCATTTTCCCGCTGGTGGGGGCCTCTCTGATCCTCGTGTGGGCGCTGGATTGCCTGGTGCTGTCACGCTTTTTTGGCCAACGTGAATCTGCCTCAGGTTCGGCATGAAACAGGCGAGATGCCCGGTACAGAGCCCTTCTGTAGCCTTGCGCGGACTTTTGTCTCGCAGCGAATAAGTGTTAACTTATAACACTTTCTGCGTTATCGTTGCTCGCCGCGCCCTGCGGCGAGTACCCCTCCAAGAAGACTGACCGACCGATGAACAAGTACCTCGCGTCCAGCCTGTGCCTGCTCGCCCTGCATAACAGCGCCCAGGCCCTGACCTTGCCCGCCAGCCCTGTCACCGCCACCGCCGTGGACGACGAACACGTCGACCTCAACACCCCGACCACCGCCGGTTCGCGCTTGAATCTCACGGCCTTGCAAACCCCCGGCAGTGTCGAGAGCCAGACCGGCGCGCAGATCCGCGCACGCGGCGATGCCAGCGTGCAGGACGCAATCTCCCGCGCCACCGGTATCAGCCGTACCGGCACGCCGGGCGATGGCGGCACGTCGTTGTCAGCCCGTGGTTTCACAGGCCAGGGCTCGGTGATGCAGTTGTACGACGGCAACCGCATGTACATGGGCATGGGCACGTCGACCTTCCCGGTAGACACCTGGTCGGTGGAACGCGTTGATGTGCTGCGCGGCCCGGCCTCGGTGCTGTACGGCGAAGGCGCTACGGGTGCGGTGATCAATACCGTGCCGAAAAAGCCGTTTGAAGGCGAGATCGAAAACCACCTCCGCCTGGGTTATGGCTCTTACGACCGCCAGCAACAAGCCCTGGACAGCGGCGGTTCGCTGACCGACACCCTGAGCTATCGCCTGAACCTCAATCGCCTGCGCAGCAATGGTTTCATCGACCGTGGCGACGCCAGCAGCGACTTCGTCAGTGGCGCCCTGCGCTGGCAGGCGGCGGACAACTTGAGCTTCACCCTGGCCAGCGACTACGGCGACCAGCGTCCGCAAAACTACTTCGGCACGCCACTGATCAACGGCCAGTTGCACAAGGGTCTGCGCGACAAAAACTACAACGTCAGCAACGACACCCAGCACTACAACGACCAGTGGACGCGCCTGACCAGCGAGTGGCAGATCAACGACAGCGTCAGCGCCACCAACGAATTGTTTTACCTGAAAAACCAGCGCCGCTGGCAGAACGCCGAGAACTACAACTTCACCAACGGCCAGCTCACTCGCAGCGGTAATTTCGGCATCAAGCACAATCAGGAACAGGTGGGCGACCGTCAGACCTTCACCTTCAAACACACGCTGTTCGGCCTCGACAGCCAAACCGTGACCGGTGTGGAATACAACCGCATCCGCTTCCGCCTGGCCAGTAACTCGCCGTTCAACGACGTGCTGGCGAGTGGTCAGCCTATCGATATCAATCACCCGGCACCCGCCGCGTTCGACAGCCAGAACGCGTTCAAGCCACTGTTCGCCACCACCACTAAAACCGTCGCCGGCTTCGCGGAAAACCGTTTGCAACTCACCGACTCACTGTCGCTGATCACCGGCATCCGTCGTGACTACGCCCATGTGGACCGCGATGATCTGCGCGACGGCAGCCAGAGCGACAAAACCCTCACCGGCAACAACTGGAAGGCCGGCCTGGTCTACGCGATCACGCCCGATACCTCGGTATACGGCCAGTACGCCACCAGCACCGACGGTGTTGGCGGCCTGATTTCCCTGAGCCCAGGCCAGCAGCAGTTCGACCTGTCCACCGCCAAGCAGACCGAGGTCGGCATCAAGCAGGCCTTCTGGGACCAGCGCGGTGAATGGACGTTGGCGGCGTATCACATCGTCAAGAAGAAACTGCTCACCGACGTGCCGGGCGACCCGGACCTCAAGCAGCAAGTCGGCCAACAATCATCACGTGGCCTGGAAGCCAGCCTCGACCTGCAACTGCCACACGCCTGGCAACTGCAAGCCAACGCGGCCATCGTCCATGCGCAGTACGACGACTTCAAACAGGACGTCGGCGGCGTGCAAGTGTCCCGCGACGGCAACCGCCCGGTGGACGTACCGCGCCGCACCGCCAACCTGTGGCTGAGCAAGGCCGTGACCGAGAACATCCGCGCGGGTGCCGGCGTGCGTTATGTCGACGCGCGTTACGCCGACATGGCCAACCAGAACGAGCTGCCGAGCTACACCGTGGTCGACGCCAGCGTGTCGTGGAACGCTATGCGCAACACCACCCTGGGGCTGCAGCTGAACAACCTGTTCGACCGCACTTACGCCGTCAGCCAGTACAACGACGGCCAACAATGGATCCTCGGTGAGCCGCGCGCCCTCTTCGTCACTGCGGACTACACCTTCTAAATGACCAAAACACAGTTCCACTGTGGTGGACTTGAGAGCATTTGATGACTTCACTCACCCTCACCGGCCTCAACTGGTCACCTGCCGGCCACTGCCATCACCAGTTCCACCTGCGTGACGCCAGCCTGCAGGTCGGTGCCGGGGAGTTTGTCGGCCTGATCGGGCCCAATGGCAGCGGCAAGACCAGTCTGTTGCGCTGCGCCTATCGGTTCAGCAGGCCTGCGCAGGGTGACGTATGGCTTGCGCATCAGAACGTGTGGAAGCAGAGCGCCAAATGGTGTGCGCAGCGCATCGCGGTGGTCTTGCAGGAATTCCCCGACGCCTTCGGCCTGCGGGTGGATGAGGTGGTCGCCATGGGCCGCACGCCCCACAAAGGCCTGTTCGATGGTGACACGCTGCACGACCAGAAGATGATTCAGCAGACCCTGGAATCGGTCGGCATGCAGGGCTTTGAGGACCACGCGTTCGCCACCCTCTCCGGCGGTGAAAAACAACGCGTCATTCTGGCTCGCGCGTTGGCCCAGCAACCGCAACTGCTGATCCTCGACGAGCCCACCAACCACCTCGACCCGCGCTATCAGCTGGAGCTGCTGCGATTGGTCAAACGCCTGAACATCGGCACCCTGGCCAGCATCCACGACCTCAACCTGGCGGCTGCATTCTGTGATCGCCTGTACGTGATCAACCACGGGCGCATCGTCGCCAGCGGCACCCCGCATCAGGTGCTCACCGCCGCCTTGCTGCGCGACGTGTTTGGCGTAGAAGCACTGATCGACACCCACCCCTTGTCCGGCTACCCCCGAATCACCTGGATAACCCAACCATGATCATGCGCGCTCTGCTTGCCGTTACCTTGCTGTTCAGTGCCGCCGAGGCGTTCGCCGAAGCGACCCACTACCCCGTCACCATCAAGAGCTGCAACCGTGACGTGACCTTCCAGGAAGCCCCGAAACACGCGGTCAGCCACGACATCAACATGACCCAGATGATGCTTGCCCTGGGCCTCAAGTCGCACATGGCCGGTTACAGCGGGGTCTCCGGCTGGAAGTCGGTGACGCCGGAAATGGCGCACCTGCTCGATGGTTTGCCGGAGCTGGCGAGCAAGTACCCATCGGTGGAAACCTTGCTCAATGCCAATGTGGACTTCTTTTTCGCCGGTTGGGACTACGGCATGCGAGTGGGCGGCGACCTGACGCCGAACACCCTGCAACCGCTGGGCATCAACGTGTATGAGTTGACCGAGTCGTGCGCCTTTGTGATGAAGCGCCCGGCCGCCACTCTGGACGACACCTATAACGACCTGCGCAACCTGGGCAAAATCTTCGATGTGCAGGACCGCGCCACTGCCTTGATCGCGCAGATGCAGGCACAGGTCGCCGACGTGCAAAAGGACCTGCCGGCCGATAAGCCTCGGGTGTTCCTTTACGACAGCGGTGAAGACCGCGCCATGACGTCCGGCCGTCTGGGCATGCCCCAGGCGCTGATCGAAGCAGCCGGCGGGCGCAACATCCTCGATGACGTCGACGCCAGCTGGACCCGCATCAACTGGGAGACCGTGGTGGAGCGCAACCCGCAAGTGATCGTGATCGTCGACTACAGCGAAATCACCGCCGAACAGAAACAGCAATTCCTGCTGAACAACCCGGCCTTGCAAGCCGTGGACGCGATCAGGAACCAGCGCTTTATCGTCATCCCTTACGTGCAGGCCACGCCGGGCATCGACAACGTGCTGGCCGTTGAAACCCTGGCCAAGGGGTTCCACGGCGAATGATCACACGTCGCTACGCCCTGCTGCTCGTCGCCCTTGGCACAGTGTTGCTGGTTTCTTGCGTGATCTCGCTGGGCTTCGGCCCGGCGCGGGTGCCGGTGGAGGTGGTGGGGCGAATCCTGCTGTACAAGACCTTTGGCATCGGCGAGGCAACCTGGTCGGCCGGGCAGGAACCTATCGTGTGGCTGATCCGCGTGCCGCGCCTGTTGCTGGGTGTCTTGGTCGGCGCGGGGTTGGCCTTGATCGGCGCGGTGTTGCAGGCAGTCACACGCAACCCGCTGGCCGACCCGCACCTGCTCGGTGTCACTTCCGGCGCCACGTTGGGCGCCGTGATCGTGGTGTTGCATGTGGGTGAAGTCATCGGGCTGCTGACCCTGCCCATCGCTGCGTTTGTCGGTGCACTCGCGAGCATGCTGGTGGTGCTGGCGGTGGCCAGTCGCAACGGTCGGCTGGAGAGTGATCGCCTGCTGCTGTGCGGCGTGGCGGTGTCGTTTGTGATGATGGCCGCCGCCAATCTCTTGCTGTTCATGGGCGATCATCGCGCCGCGTCGGCGGTGATGTTCTGGATGCTCGGCGGGCTGGGCCTGGCGCGCTGGGAGTTGTTGGCCATCCCCGCCGCGAGTGTGCTGCTTGGGCTGGTGCTGCTGCTCGGCATGGCCCGCCCGCTGAACGCGCTGATGGCCGGTGAACAGACGGCCGTGACCCTTGGCCTGAACGCACGCACCGTCCGCCTGAATGTCTTCCTGATTGCCTCATTGATGACCGGCGTATTGGTGTCCATCAGCGGCTCCATCGGTTTTGTCGGGCTGATGGTGCCGCACATTGCCCGCCGCCTGGTGGGCGCCGAGCACCGGCGCTTATTGCCGGTGTGCGCACTGCTGGGCAGCCTGTTCCTGGTGTGGGTGGATGTGGCCGCGCGCACCCTGATCGCCCCCGAGGATCTACCGATCGGCGTCGCCACGGCAGCGATTGGCGGGCTGTTCTTCATTGGCTTGATGCGCAAGCGTTGAGTCATACCGGTCACGCGTCACAGTTCATCCTTGTCGCGGCCATACAGCGTGTCATCGGTATCCGGCAGCGATTGCACACCGTTGTGGGGCCAGTCAGGCCCCAACACGCCACGGCGGGTCCAGAAGTCATCGGTTTCCAATACCGACAGGTTACCCACACGCCTCATTCGCTCCACCAGCACACTGGGATCAGGGGCCAGGCCTGGGCCGAGCAGCGCACTCTCCTCCTGCGTATGGCCAGGGACATACTTGAGTAATGCGCCCTCGCGACAGACCAGGTAGCAGCTCTCGGCCACCGGTAGGTTGGTTCTTACAATCGACACATAACGCCGCCAGTCATCCAGCGACGCGAAGCGCTTGAGCAAACGCAGGTCCTTCGCCTCCAGGCTGGTGGTTGAAGGGATGACTTTATAAAACGCCTGGATCGCGGCGATGTTGTAAAAGTACAGGGCGTAGGCATTCGTCAGGTTGAGTCCAAAGCCGGCGAGACGAAACAAACGCGCCAGGCTCCCCGGAAACGGCAGCGACCGATCCTCCACCGGCTCCAGTGCCACAAAGCCGGACTCATCCGGCGGCACCAGCACCGCCCCCAGGTACTCGATGCCATTGAAGCGCCCCACACGCTTTTGCGCAGAGCGGGCGGCGTCATCGGCATAGAAATACAACGCATCGCAAAACAGATGAGCGTACGGCCCGCTGTCCGAGTGGCCCGTCACGACTTTAGGTGACCAGTCCAGCCCCACCTTCCCGACACTGGCCCATATCGGGCTGCGCACCCAAACCTGCATGTCCCCCCGTGCCGCAAGACTGCGGACATAATCCTGCATCTTCAGCGAACCATCGAGCAGGCTCGCGCGAAGGCGCGGCGCCTGGTTGAGCATCTCGAACAACAACGCACTGCGCTCAAAGTCATACCGCAGCAGCGCACCGTCGGCGCACATCAAGTACAGCGTCAGCACCCGGCCATTGCCAAAGCGTTTTGCAGCGCTGAGTGCGTTGACCACCTCCTGCGGCCAAAAAAAGTGCTTGGCCATTTCACCCTCAAGACTGGACGCCTGGACGGTCGGCGCCTGCAAATACAGGCCATCCCACACGTAGCCTTGAGGTAACTGGCCAGCAACCCATACTTGCTCAAGCTTTACGAAGCTCTCACGGGCCAACGGCGCAGTCGCCATATAGCGCTGCTTTTTGGCTGATTTGAGCACGTAGCCAAAGGTCAGTTGCGCTGGCGTGGTCGACCCCAACTGCAGGGCGCGTACCGCATCAATGGCCCGGGTATACAACGGGCTGCACGGTGGGTCGGCCAATGCCTGGCGGATCTCCCGCGCCGGCGGTTGCTCAACATTCCAGACGAACGTGTCTACCAGTAACCTCGCCGGCCCCCACAGCACGCTGCCACTGATCACCCGCAGGTCACCGGCCTTGGCGACCTCGGTCACAAACTCCGTAGGCAGCAGCGTCCCCTGGCGTATTTGCTGTTCGACAAGATTGTCGGCGTAATCGCCCCTGACCGCATTCAGCGGAGCCAGGCGACTTCTAAGAACGGCCTCTTCGGCGGAGTCCGTGCGCTGATAGCTGAGAATCGAGCCATCCGGGCCGAACAGGTATTCGCGCTTGACCTGCGTTTCATGCAGCAACAGATACGCCAACACCGCGCTGGGCAGCATGCTTTTGTAAACGGCTTTTTGTGCTGCGGCCAACAAAAGCTCCACCTCCACGTCCAACCGCGAGCGATAGCGCGCGACGATAGAAGCGCCGCCTGGATATAACCCCTGCGAAATGGCTTCGTCAGGGTAAATCCAGTTCCGGGCAAACCCTTGGGGAGGCACTGCCAGTGGGTCGGTCGCGGTAAAAGCACCATTGGCGAGGCGTAATACCACCCCACCGTAAGCCCGCTGCCGAACCGTGCCCACCAACGCCTGCGCATGGCGCGCGGCATCATCGGCACTGGCAAAGGTGGGGCCAAGGCGGCGACGTGTCATGGCCGAGTAACCGTTCCAATCCGGGGAAACCAGGCCTTCCTTGTCCCAATACTGGCTGGTCCGCAGGACCGTCAGCTGACCCCGCTTGGCCGTCTCCCTGACGAACTCCACGGGTGTCTTGGCACCGGAGTTCAATTGCGCAATGGTGTCCTCGAGGTTTCGCTCCAGCGGCCCCCCACCGCCCAATTGAAACGGCAACGACACATACCGCAGCAATGCGCCTTCGTCGGTCGAGAAATAAATCGGCAGGTACTGCCCGTCGTTGTATTTCTCCCCCCGACGCTTGGCGTCATAAAGCGCGGCGTACAGCTCGCCAGGCTGCACAAAATAGCGGGCAAGCCATGAGTCAGCGGCCCCCAGGCCTGTGGGCTGCCATTGTTGGGAACGGAAGAGTGCATGCAGCACAAACCCCTCGGGAAAGCGGAAGTCGCCGGGCTTTTCGGAGGAGGCAAAGACACTGTTGAGGTTGAAAAGCGCGTAGCGGGCACTCACGCCAACCACCTGCGAGGCGACGAACTCGTCGCTTTTCGGGTGCCTGAGAATGAAGCTAAAACAGGATTGATGGGCAAGACTACGGCCATGAACCCGGGCATGCAGGTTGCGGGCAGCCTCATCGGCACTGCCAAAGAGCGCCCCGAACGTGGCGTAATCCGGCGCACCCGACCTGGGGGCGTAGCTGAAATTGGGTGTCCAGTCGCTGTAGACCACCGAGCGTGGCCCCCACAACGCATTGCCTTCAATGACCTTGAAATCACCCGCCTCGGCCAGGCGAGTTACCCACTGAGTGGGCGTGATGAGGCCGCTGCTCAGGTGCTGTCGGATTCGGCTGCCGCCAGCCTGTGGCGCCACGTTCGCCAGGAGCACCTGTTCGTGGGACGACGAGTTCGGGGTGTAAGACAGTAAACACCCCTGAGAGCCCGACAGGAACGCCACGCGCTTTTGCCGGATGACCTCACGGATTTCATCATCGGCAAACGCCTGCATGTTGATCATTGCATCATCCCGCGTCCAACCACGCTGCTCGACCCAGGCCGGGTCAACCATGGACAAGGCCGGATGAGAACCATAACGACCGTGTAACTGATAGAGCTCCGGCGGGATCAAAGGGCCCTTGCCCCCTGCCGGGAAAAACAACGGTTTGTCGAAGGGGTTTGCGTCGCTTTCAAGCGGTTCGGTAATGACAAATCGGCCGTCCTCTCCCTTGAGCACATAGCCGCCGTAATAGCGATCGCGTCGATGGCCGATCTGCTCGTGGGCATGCACCGCCGCGTCGAAGGCCGACAAAAAGGATCGACTGAGCGTCACCTCATAAAACGAGGTCAACAGCGTCGAACGGTCATCCACTAGACCTTCATAGCGCCACAGTTCGCCGGGCTGCACCACCGACAGGTCACCGGCGGCCAGCACCCGACGCACGTACTCACGCGGCCTAAGGATCCCCGCCAGGAGCGCTGCCTGAGCGCCGTTGTCGTTGAGCACACCATCACTTTGCACCAGCGCCAGGCGGGTGTGTTCAGCGAGACCCGGCAGTTTGAACCGCAACAGAGCACCGCCCTCAGCCTTCATGTACAGCGCAAGGCCGCGGGCTTTGTCTTGAATACCCGCGGTCAGGCGCGATTGGGTGATGGCCGCGACCATTTCCGCAGGCGTGAAAAAGTGCGCGTATAACCAAGGCTCTCTTTTGGGAAACGCGGTTTCATCCGGCCTGGAGGTGTAATAAATCGCCTCGAGCCGCAATTGCGAAGGCAACCTCGGCTTGCCGTCCGGGCGCTTGGGGAACAGGCCTTCGATCGCGAACAGCGGCTGCCCCGTTGCCTGCGGATAGGTGGCGACATAACCCTCACTCTGGGTGTGCTTGAGCACAACCCCCATTGTGCGAGCGGGCACTGCTGTCGGCGCATTCGCCAGGGCACTCAGAACAGCCAGTTCAGCACGGCCAAACACCTGAGTGAAGGCGGGTTGCTCCCGAACGGTGCCTGGCAGCGCGACCGGCTTGCCGACTTTCCAGGCCCGCGTGACCTTGCCACGCACCCCCCCCCACTCGGCAATGGGCTCGATCACGCGCAACTCTCCAGCCTCGGCGAGCAGCCAGATCAGATGTTCGAAAACGCTGGACTGTTCAATCGGCAGTTTGCCGGTCCATTGCTGGTAAAGGGTCTGTTCCTGGGTCGAGTCACTGCTCACATACTTGAGTAAACTGCCGTTCGGCCCAGACAGGTAATGCGCGCGTGCCGTCTTTCGGTGTTCGACGATAAACCTCATGTCGGGAATGGAAAAAAGGCTCTGGAAAATCACTACCTGTGAGCCTGTCATCCCAGGGTTCTGCCGCGCGACCTCATCGGGCGCCAGCGGATGGGAGTGGTAATAGGCCTCGCCCATATAGCCTTCGGGCAGCACGAAATCGCCATTCTTATCGGTGGGCAATATCAAGGTGTGATCGAACATGACGTGTTGGTCCGGCACCGGCTCGGTGGCGTAGAACCGACCACCGCGTTTGAAAATCGCCCCACCGTACTCGCGGTCACGGCTGTGGCGAGCAATGCGCTCATGTGCCCAGCGGGCGGCATCATCAGGCGTGACAAAGGGCGGGCTCAGAGGGGGAAGTTCCGCACGGGAGGCGGGCGGATTTACCGGAGTATTTTCCATGGGCATTCACTGGCAATAGGGATAAAAGTACGGGCCATCCTGGCCCATGCCCACCCGCCCATTGCGTTGCATAGCTACCTCGCCCTGTTTCGGGGCTGCGGCTGCACTCACGCATCAATCCGGCGCCAACCTGGTGCACGCCTGCGCATGACTGAGCCATCCCGCCTCGTGGCGACACGCCCTCAGCCCTCTCGGCACAGCCTTTGCAATCGCTTGCTCAGCAGCTGTTTCTGCCCTCATAAAAACATTGAGTTTCTGGAGATCGCACCATGAAGCGTCGCAGTCTGATCAAGGCTTTCACCCTGTCCGCCTCCATTGTCGCCATGGGCCTGACCTGGACCGTGCAAGCCGCCGAGACCATCAAGGTCGGCATCCTGCATTCGCTGTCCGGGACCATGGCAATCTCCGAAACGTCGCTTAAAGACATGGCGTTGATGACCATCGACGAGATCAATGCCAAGGGCGGGGTGAACGGCAAGATGCTTGAGCCGGTGGTGGTGGACCCCGCGTCCAACTGGCCCCTGTTCGCCGAGAAAGGCCGGCAATTGCTGACCCAGGACAAAGTCGCCGTGGTGTTCGGCTGCTGGACCTCGGTGTCACGTAAATCGGTGCTGCCGGTGTTCGAGGAGCTCAACGGCCTGCTGTTCTACCCCGTGCAGTACGAAGGCGAAGAGATGTCGCCGAACGTGTTCTATACCGGTGCGGCGCCGAACCAGCAGGCGATTCCCGCAGTGGAGTACCTGATGAGCGAAGAAGGCGGCAGCGCCAAACGCTTCTTCCTGCTCGGCACCGACTATGTGTACCCGCGCACCACCAACAAGATCCTGCGTGCGTTCCTGCATTCCAAAGGCGTGGCGGACAAAGATATCGAAGAGGTCTACACCCCATTCGGCCATGCCGATTACCAGACCATCGTTGCCAACATCAAGAAGTTCTCCGCCGGCGGCAAGACTGCAGTGATTTCCACCGTGAACGGCGACTCCAACGTGCCGTTCTATAAAGAACTGGCCAACCAGGGATTGAAGGCTACCGACGTGCCGGTAGTGGCGTTCTCGGTGGGTGAAGAGGAACTGCGTGGCATCGATACCAAGCCACTGGTGGGCAACCTCGCGGCCTGGAACTACTTCCAGTCGGTGGAGAACCCGGTGAACACCAAATTCGTCGCCGACTGGAAAGCCTACGCCAAGAAACACAACCTGCCGGGCGCGGATAAAGCCGTGACCAACGACCCGATGGAAGCCACTTACGTCGGTATCCACATGTGGGCCCAGGCCGCCGAGAAAGCCAAGTCCACCGATGTCGACAAAGTGCGTGAAGCGCTGGCCGGCCAGACCTTCGCTGCGCCGTCGGGCTTCACCCTGACCATGGACAAGACCAACCATCACCTGCACAAGCCGGTGATGATCGGTGAGATCCAGGCGGATGGACAGTTCTCGGTGGTGTGGCAGACCCAGGAGCCGATCCGCGCGCAACCGTGGAGCCCGTACATCCCAGGCAATGACAAGAAGCCGGACTACGCCGTCAAGAGCAACTAAGCCCCAAGCGCCGATAAAAGTGTGGGAGGGGGCTTGCCCCCTCCTAGATAAAGCTTGTCCGCGCATGATCAGGACATTTGTTTATGCCCACTGCCCTCTACCGCTATTTCCTGGCCTTGCTGCTGTTGCTGCCCCTGGCCGCACACGCCAGCGACGCCGAAGACTTCCTGTCCGCCAACCCCAGCCAACAAGCCAAACTCCTCCAGGACTGGGCCGCCCAGCCCGACCCGGCACGCATCGAGTTGGTGGATGCCCTGCAACAAGGCCAGCTCACGCTCAACGGCGAAACCAAGACCGTGCGCCTGAACAACCGCTTGCGCGGCTTAATCGACAACGTACAGGCCAGCCAACAACTGCTCGCGGCCGACCCGAAGGTGCGCCTGGCCGCTGCGCAAACCCTGCAAAAAAGCGCACAACCTGCGCAGTTGAAATTCCTCGACCAGCGCGTCGCCGCTGAAACGAATGAAGACGTGCACACCGCACTCAGCCTGGCCCTGGCCAATCTGCAACTGGTCGACAGCGACCCGGTGGTGCGCCTGGCCGCCGTGCGTTTGCTCGGCAGCACCGGCGACCCACTGGCCCGCACGCGTCTTGAAGCCTTGCTTGCGCCCGGCGTCGAAACCGATACCGCCGTGCACACCGCCGCCGAGACCAGCCTGGCCCAGGTCAAACGCAAATTGATGCTCGGCGAGATCCTCGGCCAGGCCTTCAGCGGCATGTCCCTGGGGTCGATCCTGTTGCTGGCGGCCCTCGGTCTGGCGATCACCTTCGGCCTGCTCGGCGTGATCAACATGGCCCACGGCGAGATGCTGATGCTCGGCGCCTATTCCACCTATGTGGTGCAGATGCTGATGCAGCGTTATGTGCCGGCCGCCATCGAGTTCTACCCGCTGATCGCACTGCCCGTGGCGTTTTTTGTCACCGCCGCCATCGGCATGGCCCTGGAACGCACGGTGATTCGCCACCTCTACGGCCGGCCGCTGGAAACCCTGCTGGCCACCTGGGGCATCAGCCTGATGCTGATCCAGCTGGTGCGCCTGGTGTTCGGTGCGCAGAACGTCGAAGTGTCCAACCCCGCCTGGCTGTCCGGTGGCATTCAAGTGCTGCCCAACCTCGTGCTGCCCTACAACCGTATCGTGATCATCGCCTTCGCGCTGTGCGTGGTGGTGCTGACCTGGCTGCTTCTGAACAAGACCCGCCTGGGCCTCAACGTGCGCGCGGTTACCCAGAACCGCAACATGGCCGCCTGCTGCGGCGTGCCCACCGGCCGCGTGGACATGCTCGCCTTCGGCCTCGGCTCCGGTATCGCTGGTTTAGGCGGCGTAGCACTGAGCCAGATCGGCAACGTCGGCCCGGACCTGGGCCAGAGCTACATCATCGACTCGTTCCTGGTGGTGGTGCTCGGCGGTGTCGGCCAGTTGGCCGGTAGCGTCATGGCCGCCTTCGGGCTGGGCATCGCCAACAAGATTCTGGAGCCACAGATCGGCGCCGTGCTCGGCAAGATCCTGATCCTCGCGCTGATCATTCTGTTTATCCAGAAACGCCCGCAAGGACTCTTCGCACTGAAAGGACGGGTGATTGACTGATGAACCAGCCATTGATGCTTACGGCCGCGCAAAAGGCCGGTCCCAAGGTGACGATTGCCGTCGGCGCGCTGATGCTTGCTGTGCTGCTGGCGCTGCCTTTGCTGTCACTGCTGCCGGCGGACAACGCGTTGCATGTCTCGGCCTACACCCTGACGCTGGTGGGCAAGATCCTCTGCTACGCCATCGTCGCCCTGGCGCTGGACCTGGTGTGGGGCTATGCCGGGATGTTGTCCCTCGGCCACGGATTGTTCTTTGCCCTGGGCGGTTATGCGATGGGCATGTACTTGATGCGCCAGGCGTCCGGCGATGAGTTGCCGGCGTTCATGACCTTCCTGTCGTGGACCGAGTTGCCCTGGTATTGGGTCGGCACCGAGCACTTCCTCTGGGCGATGTGCCTGGTGGTGCTGGCGCCGGGCTTGCTGGCGCTGGTGTTCGGTTTCTTCGCCTTTCGCTCGCGGATCAAGGGCGTGTATTTCTCGATCATGACCCAGGCCCTGACCTTCGCCGGGATGCTGCTGTTTTTCCGCAACGAGACCGGGTTTGGCGGGAACAACGGCTTCACCAATTTCCGCAGCATCCTGGGGTTTGGCATTACCGAGCCGGGCACGCGGGCCGTGTTGTTTGTGGCCACCGTCGCGCTGCTGGTGGCGAGCTTGTTCCTCGGCTGGCGGCTGGCACAGAGCAAGTTCGGCCGGGTGCTGACCGCGTTGCGCGATGCCGAAAACCGTCTGATGTTCTGCGGCTACGACCCCCGTGGCTTCAAGCTGTTCGTCTGGGTGTTGAGCGCCGTGCTGTGCGGTTTGGCGGGCGCGTTGTATGTGCCGCAAGTGGGCATTATCAACCCCAGCGAAATGTCGCCGACCAACTCCATCGAAGCCGCCGTGTGGGTGGCATTGGGCGGGCGCGGCACGCTGATCGGCCCATTGCTCGGCGCCGGTGTGGTGAACGGCATGAAGAGCTGGTTTACCGTGGCCTTCCCGGAATACTGGCTGTTCTTCCTCGGGGCGCTGTTCATCATCGTCACCCTGTACCTGCCCAAGGGCGTCATCGGCTTGCTGAAGAAATGAGGAACGTCATGCTCGAACCTGTTTTTGATGCGGGCAGCGGCCGCGATGCCATCGGCCTTGGCCAGGCCGCCGGCAAGGGCCTCAACACCCGCCACGGCACCATCCTGACGCTGGAAGACATCAGCGTCAGCTTCGACGGTTTCAAGGCCCTCAACGACTTGAACCTCTACATTGGCGTCGGGGAATTGCGCTGCATCATCGGCCCCAACGGCGCGGGCAAGACCACGCTGATGGACGTGATCACCGGCAAGACCCGCCCCAGCCACGGTACCGCCTGGTTTGGTGAAAACCTCGACCTGACCGGCATGAGCGAAGTGCAGATCGCCCAGGCCGGCATCGGCCGCAAGTTCCAGAAACCCACGGTATTCGAAGCGTTGAGCGTGTTCGAAAACCTGGAGCTGGCGCAGAAGACCGACAAATCGGTGTGGGCCAGCCTGCGCGCGCGCTTGAGCGGCGAGCAGAAAGACCGTATCGAGGAAGTGCTCGACACCATCCGCCTGACGGCCTCGGCGCATCGCCAGGCGGGCCTGCTGTCTCACGGCCAGAAGCAGTTCCTGGAGATCGGCATGCTGCTGATGCAGGACCCGCAACTGTTGCTGCTGGACGAACCGGTGGCGGGCATGACTGACGCTGAAACCGAGTTCACCGCCGAACTGTTCAAGCGCCTGGCGGGCAAGCATTCGTTGATGGTGGTGGAACACGACATGGGCTTTGTCGGTTCGATTGCCGACCACGTCACGGTGTTGCACCAGGGCAGTGTGCTGGCCGAAGGGTCGCTGGAACAGGTGCAGGAAAATGAGCGGGTGATCGAGGTTTACCTCGGTCGCTGAGGCTTTATGTGGGCGCTGGCGCCCACAAGGGAATCGTGGAGGTTTTGAACATGTTGCAAGTCGACACGCTGCACCAGTACTACGGCGGTAGCCACATCCTGCGCGGGCTGTCCTTTGATGTGAAAGTCGGCGAAGTCACCTGCCTGCTCGGCCGTAACGGCGTAGGCAAGACCACCTTGCTCAAATGCCTGATGGGTTTGCTGCCGGCCAAAGAAGGTGCGGTGAACTGGGAAGGCAAAGCCATTACCGGGTTCAAACCGCACCAGCGTGTGCACGCGGGGATTGCCTACGTGCCTCAAGGCCGAGAGATTTTTGGGCGGCTGACGGTGGAAGAAAACCTGTTGATGGGGCTCTCGCGTTTCCCAGGCGCCGAAGCCAAGGAAGTGCCGGCGTTTATCTACGAGCTGTTCCCGGTGCTGCTGCAAATGAAGCACCGGCGCGGCGGCGATCTGTCCGGTGGTCAGCAGCAGCAATTGGCGATTGGCCGCGCCCTGGCCAGCCGCCCGCGCCTGTTGATCCTCGATGAACCCACCGAAGGCATCCAGCCGTCGGTGATCAAGGAGATCGGCGCAGTGATCAAGAAACTCGCCGAGCGCGGCGATATGGCGATCCTGCTGGTCGAGCAGTTCTACGACTTTGCCGCCGAACTGGCCGACCAGTACCTGGTGATGTCCCGGGGTGAAATCGTCCAGCAAGGCCGAGGTGAAAATATGGAACGTGAGGGTGTACGTGGTCTCGTAACCATCTAATCTGTAGCCTCCTGACGATAAGCACACGCCATGAACCTGCCCGTTTCCCCTGCCCTGTTCACCCCCAGCTGGCACGCCGAGCTGGAACTCGGCTACGCGCGTTTCGGCGACACCACGCGCCCGGTAATGCGCCGCCACCTCGGCCCGCTGCGGGTGCAGAAGCACCTGTACGCCGAAGGCCCCGAGGTGTGCCAGCACATTATCGTGCACCCGCCTGGCGGGATTGCCGGCGGTGATCGCCTGGATATCAGCGCCCATGTCGGTGCCGGCGCCTGGGCGCAATTGACCAGCCCTGGCGCGGCCAAGTGGTACCGCGCCGGCGGCCCGGCGTATCAGCAACTGGACCTCTGTGTGGAAGCCGGCGCCACGCTGGAGTGGCTGCCCCAGGAAACCATCGTCTTCAGTGCCGCCCAGGCCGAACTCACCACGCGTATCGAACTGCACGGCGATGCGCGGCTGTTCTACTGGGATGTGGTCGCCCTGGGGCGCCCGGCCAGCAATGAGCGTTTCGACCTCGGCCACTTCCAATCGCACCTGGATATCCGCCGCGACGGCCAGTTGCTCTGGCACGAGCGCCAGCGCATTGTGGGCGCCGACGGCTTGCTCGACTCGCCCATCGGCCTGGACGGCCAGCCGGTGTTCGCCACGCTGCTGGTGACCGGCGATATAGAGCCCGAATTACTCGAACACTGCCGCGCCCTGCCCCACACCGTGCGCGGCGACCTGACCCAACTGCCCGGCTTGCTGGTGGCCCGCTGCCTGGCCAGTGAAGCGTTGCTGGCACGGGGTTGGTTGATTGATTTATGGAAATTGTTACGCCCCGTCATGTTTGGGCGAGAGGCGGTCGCACCACGAATCTGGAGCACATGAAGATCAATATGTGGGAGGGGGCTTGCTCCCGATAGCGGTGGGTCCGTGACAGATGTATTGCCTGACACTGCCCTATCGGGGGCAAGCGCCCTCCCACACTTGATCTCCATTGTATTTACGAATGTATTTCACGACGGACTGAACCATGGACCTGACCCCACGGGAAAAAGACAAACTGCTGATCTTCACCGCCGGCCTAGTGGCCGAACGGCGCCTGGCACGCGGCGTGAAGCTCAACTACCCGGAAACCATCGCCTACATCTCCGCCGCCTTGATGGAAGGCGCGCGCGACGGCCGCACCGTGGCCGACCTGATGCATTTCGGCACCACCCTGCTCAGCCGCGAACAGGTGATGGAAGGCATCCCGGAGATGATCCCGGATATCCAGGTGGAAGCCACTTTCCCCGACGGCACCAAGCTGGTCACCGTCCACCAACCCATCGCCTGAGGCACGGCCATGATTCGTGACGCTACCCAAAACGATTTGCCGGCGATCCGCGATATCTACAACGACGCGGTGCTGAACACCACGGCGATCTGGAACGAACAACCGGTGGACCTGGGCAACCGCCAGGCGTGGTTCAGCGCACGGCATGCCCAGGGTTATCCGATCCTGGTCAGCGTCGAAAACGCGGAAGTCACCGGCTACGCCTCCTTCGGCGACTGGCGCCCCTTCGAGGGCTTCCGCTACAGCGTCGAACACTCGGTGTACGTGCGCAACGACCAACGCGGCAAAGGCCTCGGCCCACTGCTGATGCAAGCCCTGATCGAACGCGCCCGCGCCTGCGGTAAACACGTGATGGTCGCCGCCATCGAAAGCGGCAACCAGGCCTCGATCCGCCTGCATGAGCGCCAAGGCTTCATCACCACCGGGCAGATGCCCCGAGTGGGTATCAAGTTTGGTCGCTGGCTGGACCTGACCTTTATGCAACTGGCTTTGAATCCGGGCGCGGAACCGCCCAAGGAGTGAGATCGATGAATGCCGCGCACCTGCGTCGAGTCAATGCAGAAAGTTTTGCCCACTACCGCCTGGGCTTGATCGAGCTGTTGCTGGACGCGGTGAAGCACGGTGCTTCGGTCGGCTTCATGGCTGACTTTGATGAGGCTCAAGCGCGCGCTTATCTGAGCGGCGTACAAGCGAGCATTGAAGACGCCAGCCTGCTGCTATGGGTCGTGGTACGCGACGAACAGGTGATCGCCAGCGTGCAGTTGGCGCTGTGCCAGAAGGCCAATGGCCTGAACCGCGCCGAGGTGCAAAAGCTGCTGGTGCACAGCAGCGCGCGCCGGCATGGCTTGGGCCAACAGTTGATGAACACCCTGGAACTCGCCGCGCGCCAGCACAAGCGCGGCTTGCTGTACCTGGACACCGAAGCCGGCTCACCGGCCGAAGCCTTCTACCAGTCGCTGCGCTACACCAAGATCGGTGAGCTGCCCGACTACTGCCAAAGCCCGGACGGGCGCTACAGCCCGACCGCCATCTACTTCAAGACCCTGGGGCAACCTGCATGATTCCTGGTGAATATCAGATCCAGCCTGGCGATATCGAACTCAACGTCGGCCGCCGCACCGTCACCCTCAGTGTGGCCAACAGCGGCGACCGGCCGATCCAGGTGGGCTCGCATTACCATTTTTTCGAGACCAATGACGCGCTGACCTTCGACCGCGCCGCCAGCCGTGGCATGCGCCTGAATATTCCGGCGGGCACGGCGGTGCGGTTTGAGCCGGGGCAGAGCCGTGAAATCGAGTTGGTGGATTTGAGCGGCGGGCGGCGGGTATTCGGGTTTGCCGGGCGGATCATGGGCGACCTTTAGGGCCTCATCGGGGGCAAGCCCCCTCCCACGTTTTGACCGCATTTACCCAACAAGGGTGGGAGGGGGCATGCCCCCGATAGCGATTTCATATTCAACACATATCTTCAGGGCAATCACATGAAAATCAGCCGCCAAGCCTACGCCGACATGTACGGCCCCACCGTCGGTGACAAGGTCCGCCTGGCCGACACTGAGTTGTTCGTCGAGGTCGAAAAAGACTTCACCGTCTATGGCGAGGAGGTGAAATTCGGCGGCGGCAAAGTGATCCGCGATGGCCAAGGCCAGAGCCAGTTGCTCGCCCATGAAGTGGTGGACACGCTGATCACCAACGCGCTGATCATCGACCACTGGGGCATCGTCAAGGCCGACGTCGGCCTGAAAAACGGCCGCATCCACGCGATCGGCAAAGCCGGCAACCCGGACATCCAGCCCGGCGTGACCATGGCCATCGGCGCCAGCACCGAAGTGATTGCCGGCGAAGGCATGATCCTCACCGCAGGCGGCATCGACTCCCACGTGCACTTCATCTGCCCACAGCAGATCGAAGAAGCGCTGACCAGCGGCGTCACCACCATGATCGGCGGGGGCACGGGACCTGCCACCGGTACCAACGCCACCACCTGCACCTCGGGCCCCTGGCACCTGGCGCGCATGCTCCAGGCCAGCGATTCGTTCCCGATGAACATCGGTTTCACCGGGAAGGGCAACGCCAGTTTGCCCGAGCCATTGATCGAGCAGGTCAAGGCCGGTGCCATCGGCTTGAAGCTGCATGAGGACTGGGGCACCACCCCGGCCAGTATCGATAACTGCCTGAGCGTGGCCGATGACTACGACGTGCAGGTGGCGATCCACAGCGACACCCTGAACGAATCCGGCTTCGTCGAAACCACGCTGGCCGCGCTCAAGGGCCGCACCATCCACACCTATCACACCGAAGGCGCCGGTGGCGGTCACGCACCGGACATCATCAAGGCGTGTGGCTTCCCCAACGTGCTGCCCAGCTCGACCAACCCGACCCGGCCGTTCACCCGCAACACCATCGACGAACACCTCGACATGCTGATGGTCTGCCATCACCTGGACCCAAGCATTGCAGAAGACGTGGCCTTCGCCGAAAGCCGCATCCGCCGCGAAACCATCGCCGCCGAAGACATCCTGCATGACCTCGGTGCGTTCTCGATGATCAGCTCCGACAGCCAGGCCATGGGCCGCGTCGGCGAGGTGATCACGCGCACCTGGCAGACCGCGGACAAGATGAAAAAACAACGCGGCGCCTTGCCCGGCGACGGTCCCGGCAACGACAACTTCCGCGCCAAACGCTACATCGCCAAGTACACCATCAACCCGGCGATCACCCATGGCATCAGCCATATTGTCGGTTCGATCGAAGTGGGCAAATGGGCCGATCTGGTGCTGTGGCGCCCGGCGTTCTTCGGCATCAAGCCGACCCTGATTCTCAAGGGCGGCGCGATTGCCTCCAGCCTGATGGGCGACGCCAACGCCTCGATCCCCACCCCGCAACCGGTGCACTACCGCCCGATGTTCGCCAGCTTCGGCAGCTCGCTGCACGCGACCAGCCTGACTTTTATCAGCCAGGCGGCCTTGGACGCCGGATTGCCCGACGCCCTGGGCTTGAAGAAGCAGATTGCCGTGGTCAAGGGCTGCCGGAACGTGCAGAAAGCCGACTTGATCCACAATGACTACCTGCCGGATATCGAGGTGGACCCACAGACCTATCAGGTCAAGGCCGACGGCGTGTTGCTGTGGTGCGAGCCGGCGGAGGTGTTACCCATGGCCCAACGTTATTTTCTGTTCTGACGTCGGTCAGTCGCGGGTACAACGTGTGGCTGATGAGCCCGCCGGGGATGTAGCCGAAGACAAGGTCATGACCGATACCTTATTGGGTGATGAAGCCGTCATCGTATTCATCACCCACAAGACGCAGGCCTTAACTATGCAGGGTTGTCCGGTTATGCCTGTTCGGCCATTTCAGCAGCGGTCAGCCCTTTGATGAGGGCTTGCTTGAGGGTCGACCACTCATTCATCAAGGCGTTGCTGGCGTTACGGTAGCGCTCGCTGGTGAGGTCATCTTCGGTGCTCAAGGCTTCAAGCCGCGCCAGGATGGGGTCGCGGTTAGCCGCAAACTGATCAGCGTATTTGCGCTGTAAAAACACCTGCCAGAACTCGCGCTGAGTGGTGGCAATAAATGCCTTGGCCGAGCCCTCCAACCCCAGCACTTCAGCTTCGGCCGCGGCCAGCATCTGCGGGGTAACCTGCGCAGTGGCCAGGTAGACCGCCTCTTGCGGTTGCCCCGGTAAGCCCAGGCGGTCGCGCAAGCCGATACGGTAGGCCAGGCGTATTTCCACGCGGTCGATCGCCAGGGCCCGTTTCACCTTGCTTTTGAGCGTGTCGTGGGACTGGGCAATGACTTCAAGACGCGTGTCGGCATCTCGCTGTGCAATACGCTCCACCTCATCGAGACGAAACAGGCCCTGGGCCAATTTGAGCAAGCGGGTTGAGGCCTGTGCATCATCAACCACGCCCACTTCCTCGTCAGACAGGCGGCGCAATTCCAGCCGGCTGAACACCAACGTAATACCGTCTTGGCAGGTGTCTACTTCACCCGCCAACTCAAACAGGCTTTCGCGCAGCTCACCCGATTCGGCCGCCGCATCCAACAGGGCCCATACCCGTGTGGCCAGATTCGAATAGGCGTTTTTGTAATCATCGGTTTTGCTCAACTCACTCAACAGCCTGAAAAACTTCTCGCTGGGCAGGATTGTTCCGTCGGGTTCCACACCCGGTGCCTCGCGCTCGATCAGCGCTTCGTTGAGCAGTGTCCAACGCTCGGTCCTGGCGGCCCGCTCCCCCTCAGGCACATCACGCATCCATTGCGCCAAGCGCTCGCTGGCGCTGGCTATCACCGGCTCTGGCGCCGTCACTGCCAGCGGCCCTTGGGGCACCCTGCCCGGCTGGGTGACCCGTACGTGCACCTCTGCGTAGTCATCGAGCCCCTGGGCGGAAAACGGGTTACCGTCCAGGTAGGTGGCGATAAAAATTCTGCGCATGGCGACAGGGTCCTCGTCAGCCGGGTCCAGCAGCTCGTTGGACGCCTGGGTGATCTGATTGTCACGCAGGTCGAGGATCTCAAGGTTCACCAGCGCGCGCAGGCCCGAGGGCATGCGGGTCAGGCCCATGCTGACCAGATCAATGTGGGTCAGCCACGTCAGGGCGCTCAGATCCAGCGCGCCCTCCAGTGGGTTGCCTCGCAGTGTCAGCCGACGCAAAGCCGTGCAGCGTTGCAAGAGCGGGGTATCGAGGGTGATCAGATCATTGTTGGCTACGTCCAGGGTTACCAGACGCGTCTGCTCACCCAACGCCGCAGGCACCTGCGTCAGGCGGTTGTTGGGGGCCTCGAACGTTTTCAGATGAGGGAACGCGCGTAAAAACTCGGCCGGGACCTCAAGCAAGCTCATGTGCCCCAGGTCGATAAAGCTGATGAACGGAAAGGACCCGGCAGGCAAGACCGGCAATGTGGGCGCCTCGAAACCGTTGAAGCTGAGTTTGTAACCCATAAACCGGTGACTGCGACTGTAAACAGGCTCCCCTACGACCTCCTGCCAACTGTTGAGCAGCTTCATGCGGATGACGCTGCGCGCATAATCGGTAGCCCGCACCACCTTACCCTCTTGCGCGGGCCACTCCAGGGCCAGCCCATGCCAGGCGTCGAGGGTATGCTTCAAACTGGCGAACTGCGCCTCCAACTCGGTGAGGCGCGCCCCGCGCCGGTCAGCCAGGCTGCGCAAAAAGCTATCGACTTCGCTGGTGCGCCAATAGGGGTAGATCTGACGCACTCTTGCGCGGTCCTGATTGGTCACTTCGCAACCGCCGTTCATAAGGCCACCTCCTCACACACGGCATTCAAGGGGTAGCCGTCACGACGGGCGGCCACGCGCATCACGCGTTCAAACCAAGGTGTTTCCACCGGCAGGTTCAAGGCCTTTCTCAGGGCCTTGGGTGCCAGTGCGTTGTCCTGAATCGCGTGTTTCAACGCAGGCGCCTCACTCACATGCGGCCGTCCCATGGCGGTACGTTCGCTATCGGGCAGAGCGTGTTGCAACGCGGCATACAGGGTGTCCGGCACATGCAGCTCATGGCCTTGGCCGTCGAATGCCTGATACCGCGTGCCGTTTTTCACCAGCACTTTGGTCTCAAGCGCAAACGGTGGACCAATACTGGTGCGCAGCGAGCCGGACAGGGACTCATCGCGAAGCTCAATGCGCACCTCGCCGCTCCATCCCGGCAGGGTTTCCAGGGTTTTAAGCACCAGCGTTGGCGTGTCCGGATTGGCCGGACTCTCCAGGTAAAGGCCTTCATACGCCCGTGCTATTCGTACACGCTGCTGCAGATAGCGCAGTGCTTCGCTGATCCGCAGTGGTATCAGTCGGCGTTGCTCGGCGCTTGGACCAAAAGGGGTGTTCAGGGTCTCGAGCTCCTTGGGTGTCGCTCGGTAAAGTACCTCCCGAGCGATGCTGGTGGGCATCTCGGGGAAACGACGCTGGATCACCTGAATCAATGCCCGTTGTGAATCACCACTCAGCAGCGGTTCGTCGCTGTAAAGACTGTTGAACAGCCGCTGCCCGCTGCGCTCGGCGAAGGCGGCCAGCCGCTGCTGCAACTGCGCGGCCCGCGCTGTGGCGTCCGCGGGGGCGTGCTGGCCCAGCACCTGTTTGATCTGTTCGTCGTTAAGGAATTGCACACTACGTTCGGGCAGTCTCCCGGCCATCAAGTCGGCCTTGGACACCCTCAGGATGTCACCTGCCAATGCGCTGCGCAGGCCATAACGCGCCTGCTCACCGAACGGGCTGAACACCTCGATGACGGTGTTGGCGGGCCACCCAGGGAGGTCGACCATCAGTGCCGCCGCGTAGTCGCACAGCGTGCTGCTGCAACGGCCGCGACGTATCTGCTCAATGACCTCACGCGCATCGGCATCAGCGGCAAAGCGCCGCAGCGTGTCCTTGAGCAGGCCGGGAAACGGCTCGGACTCGACGTACAGCTTGCGTAAGACGTCCTCGCTCATCGAGCTGACGGCCAATATCTGCTTACGCTGCACATCATCGAAACGCTCGAACGCCACGCCCAGACGGTCACGCAGCTGCGCACCTTGCCATTGCAGCGGCTGGTCGAGTTCATGGGTCCAGACCCCTTCGCCGTTGTGGTGCAAGCGCGGTTGGTAGGCGTTGCCGCGCGTGGGATGGCGCGCGGAGTAATGACCGCTTTGCGGGTCTTGCACGACCTCGTACTGCTGTTCGTCCAGCAGCAGTACCGAACGCCCCGGTAAACGATACAGCCCCAGGTGATCCGGCTGTGAGTCGGTGGGCAGCGGCACACGTCGCGCATACGCCGACAGGTTAGGCTTCCATAAGCGCGTTTGACCGTTGGGCAATTTGACCGCCTTCAAGCCCTCGACAAATGGCGAGGCCACGTAGTGAAAGATCACCGCCATTTCCGCCAGCGTCGCCAGGCTTTCGAGAACGTCGGTCAGGTGCGCCCACGCGGCCTCAACATCGCCCTGGCGCCAATCACGCACGCCCTCGAAGACACTGCTGATCAACTGGTTGGCGGTCACCAGCAGCATCGCGGCGCCCACGGGCGGTGCCACAAAGGCGGCAATGCCGACGACGAGCATGCCCACATTCAGGAAGTTGGACAGTCGGCGCTCGCGCGTCAGGGTGTCTTCCTTGGCGGTGGAGACCGCCAGCACCTGACCATCGTCCAGCCGGCGCTGACGCCACTGGCCGAACATTTCGTACCAGATGCCTGAAAGACCGACCCACTGGAAGTTCAGCGACAGGCTGATATGCAGTTCAACATTTTCCCGAGGGTCACGTCGCCAGTGACGATCCTCGATGGGGCCTTTCAAGTTCGAGACAGGGCTGAGGTATTTGAGGTAACCGCGCAGGTCGTCCTTCCAATTGCTCCCCGCTGGAGAATCCAGAACCTTTTGAGTCAGGCGCAGGAAAAAGTGCGGCCGGTCCTTCTCCGAGAGAAAACGGCTGAAAAAACGCTGGTAGTCGGTGAGCACGTCGCGCCCGCTGTCAATACGGCTGCCCTCGGGCCGGTACATCAGTTGGTGGGTCAACTCTGCTTCGAAATCACGGAAGGACGGATAGGTTTTCACCGGGTGATCGGGGTCATCCGGGATGTAGGCAATGACGTAACCACCGTCGTAGCGGTTGGCGTGTGTGCGAAAAAACACGGCACACTCCGTCAGGTTATAGCCCAGGATGCGCAGCGGGCTGTAGGTGACCGGACGTCCGTTGTCCCGGACATCGTCTTTGTCATGGATCACGTCAACCAACAGCTCGTAGTGCCGAAGTTCGATGTCTTCTTTCAATAGCGCCAGATACGCCGCCGCTTTTAACGCCGCCTTTTGGTTCAAGGTGTACGCGGTGGAAATGGCGACTTGCTCCGCCTGCGTACCGCCGTGGAAAAAATCATTTAAGTGTTTGGCGTAAAGCCCACCGATATCCAGGGTTCGGCAAATCGCTACAAACTGCGCCAGTGTGAGCTTGATCCGAACGATATCGAAATGTCCCTGGGCATCGGGCGCACTGATAAATGAAGACACGCTGTCGAAGTAATCGGGCTGGGCTTCAAACGCCTCGAAGTTGTTCAGGGCCGCCTGTAACAGAGAGAACGTGCGGGTGCGATAACCCGCCGTATTAACGCCCACGGGAATGCCGAAAAACGTGTATTCCACCGGGTAATAAAGCCGCAGCCAGGTGTTATCGACATCCAGCTCATGGCCGGCCGCTTTGAGGGCCGCCACCAGCAAGGGTTTGGCGAAGCCTGTGATGTCCTGAATGCCCCGGTTCGACAGATCGAACTGGTTTTGCGCGTGGCAACTGGCCTCGGTCAGTGTTTTCAAGACTGACTGCTGGGGTTCGGTGAGTGCCTCGTACCCGTCGGGGCTGTCGGGCTGTATCGCTTTGAGGGCTTTGCGCCGAGCCGTTGACGATTGCAACAGGCACTGCGGGATGGCGTTTTTGATCAGTTCAAAGTGGACGCCTTGATGGCGCGTCACGGGCCTGTTTGGGGCTGACAGTTCTGGCATTGCGGGGACCTGCGCATAGCTTAAGATGGATCGCTTAATCTACGCATGGCCCCCTGCAGATGGACGTCAACTAAATACCCCTTAGTTGCTCCAAGCTTCCCTCGGATCGAACGCGGCCTTTTGCGCCAGTTCCTGCCACAGCGCCTTGACCTCGTCATCCGTGTTCTTCGGCATGACGGCCTTGAGTTGCACAAACAGGTAGCCGCGCTGCCCGGCCTTGTTCAGCAAGCCATGGCCCTTGGCGCGCATACGCTGGCCGTTCTGGCTGCCAGCCGGCACCTTGAGGTTGATCTTGCCGGTAAGGGTCGGCACCGCCACTTCCGTGCCCAACGCCAATTCCCATGGCGCCAGGGGCAGGTTGATGATCAGGTTTTCGCCGTCCACTTCGAACTTGGGGTGCGGGGCAAACTTGATGATCAGGTACAGGTCGCCATTGGCCCCACCGCCAATCCCCGGCGCGCCCTGGCCCTTGAGGCGGATACGCTCGCCATCGGCCACACCGGCCGGGATCTTCACATTCAGGCTCTTGGTGGTGTTGCTGACATGGCGGCCCGAGGCGTCGTATTGCGGCACCTGGAAGCTGATCTGCTTGGACTCGGTGGACAGCGTTTCCTCCAGGAATACCGACAGCTGCATCTCCACGTCCTGGCCTTTACGCCCGGCAGGACGGCGCTGGCCACCCCCGAAGGCATCGCCGCGCGAGCCGAAGATCGAGCTGAAGAAGTCCGAAAAATCCTCACCACCGCCGCCACCGCCATAGCCGCCACGGCTCTGCCAGCCCGGCGGTCCCTGGAACGGCTGGCCATGTTGGCCGTATTTGCGCAGTTCGTCGTATTCGGCGCGTTTGTCGGCGCTTTTAAGCGCTTCATAGGCTTCGGACGCGTCCTTGAACTTGGCTTCGGCGTCTTTTTCCTTGCTGACATCAGGATGATACTTGCGTGCGAGCTTGCGATAGGCCGCCTTGATTTCCTTGTCATCGGCGGTCGGCTCGACACCCAGAATCTTGTAGTAGTCTTTGAAATCCATCGGCGGTTCACCATCCTTTATCGAGATCGCACAGCCCGGGGCACAACGTGCGCTGCTTTGCACCTGTTGAGTCTTGTGGCCTGGGGGTGCGTCAAAGTGTTATCGGCACTTGCCGTATGCAGCAGATGTGGGGGCAAATCCCCCAGTTTCAAGCACGATTTAACGGATGGTCGGCCTACGCATCCGCCCTCGACTGGCATACACTGCGCGGCCGTTTTTCAACCGGAACCCGATAGACATGAAAAACCCATCCCCAGCCCGTGCCTGCGGTATCGACTTTGGCACGTCCAACTCCACCGTCGGCTGGATCCGTCCCGGCATGGAAACGCTTATCGCGCTGGAGGACGACAAGATCACCCTGCCGTCGGTGGTGTTCTTCAACTTCGAGGAGCGCCGCCCGGTCTACGGTCGCCTGGCGCTGCACGAGTACCTGGAGAACTATGAAGGCCGGCTGATGCGCTCGCTCAAGAGCCTGCTGGGTTCCAAGCTGATCAAGCACGACACCAGCGTGCTCGGCACCGCGATGCCCTTCACCGACCTGCTGGCGCTGTTTATCGGCCAACTCAAGAGCCGCGCCGAAGCGAACGCCGGCCGCGAGTTCGAAGAAGTGGTGCTGGGCCGCCCGGTGTTCTTCGTCGATGACGACCCGATGGCCGACCAGGAAGCCGAAAACACCCTGGTCGACGTGGCGCGCAAGATCGGCTTCAAGGACATCTCGTTCCAGTACGAGCCGATTGCGGCCGCATTCGACTACGAGTCCACCATCGAGAAGGAAGAGCTGGTGCTGATCGTCGACATCGGCGGGGGTACTTCCGACTTCTCCCTGGTGCGCCTGTCCCCGGACCGCCGTCACAACGACAACCGCCACGATGACATCCTCGCCACCGGCGGTGTGCACATCGGCGGTACCGACTTCGACAAACAGCTTAGCCTGCAAGGCATGATGCCGCTGTTCGGCTACGGCAGCCGCATGAAAAGCGGCGCCTACATGCCCACCAGCCACCACATGAACCTGGCCACCTGGCACACCATCAACTCGGTGTACTCGCAAAAATCCCAGCTGGCCCTGGGCAGCATGCGCTACGACATCGAAGACACCGGCGGCATCGACCGCCTGTTCAAGTTGATCGAACAGCGCGCCGGGCACTGGCTGGCGATGGAAGTGGAAGAAACCAAGATCCAACTGACCCACGAAGACAGCCGCCACGTGTTGCTGGACCGGGTTGAACCGGGGTTGAGCGTGGAGCTGAGCCGGGCACTGTTTGAGTCGGCCATTAATGGCTTGCTGGAGCGCGTGCGCAACAGCGTTACGCAACTGCTGACCGACGCCTCGGTGAGCGTGGCTCAGGTGGACACGGTGTTCTTTACCGGGGGTTCCAGCGGCATTCCGGCACTGCGCCACAGCATCTCGGCGATGTTGCCGAATGCGCGGCATGTGGAAGGGAATATCTTTGGCAGTATCGGTAGCGGGTTGGCGATTGAGGCCAGTAAGCGGTACGGCTGCTGAGTTTTATCTGAAAGACCGCGTCGTGCCCATCGGGGGCAAGCCCCCTCCCACTTTTGAATGTGTTCACAGATCAAAATGTGAGAGGGGGCTTGCCCCCGATGAGGCCCGCCCAGGCAAACATGCCTTAAACCATTCCGCCCAGCTTCAGCTCACTCTTCAAATACGCATAATAAATCGGCCCAGCCACAACGCCCGGCAGGCCGAATGCGGCTTCAAACACCAGCATCGCCAACAGCAACTCCCACGATTTGGCACTGATCTGCCCGCCCACGATCCGCGCGTTGAGGAAATACTCGACCTTGTGGATCACGATCAAATACCCCAGCGCCGCCACCGCCACCCAGATCGACAGCGACAGCGCGACGATGGTGATCAGGGTGTTGGACATCAGGTTGCCGATGACCGGCAGCAGGCCGAGCAGGAAGGTCAGTACGATCAGGGTCTTGGTCAGCGGCAGGTGGATCCCGCACAACGGCAGCACCACGGCCAGGAATATGGCGGTGAAGGCGGTGTTGAGCGCGGCGATCTTGATCTGGGCGAAAACAATGTTGCGAAACGCCTGGACCAGCAGGTGCAGGCGGTCGAACAGCGCGGCGGCCAGGGGTTTGCGTTTGGTCAGGTCGGGCACGCGTCGCAAGGCGATGATGGCGCCGAGCACCATGCCGATCAGCAGTGTAACGAACATGTGGGCGGCGTCTTTGCCGACCAGTTGCAGTTCACTCAGGTGCTTGCTCAGCCAATCGCCGATGGCCACGCGGAACTCGGCGGCACTGGCGGGCAGGTAGGCGTCGAGGAACGGCGGCAATTGGCCGCGCGCACGGTCGACCACGCCCATGAATTTGTCGAGGGACGCCCCAGGGTTTTCCGCTTCGTGGAGCAGGAAGCTGATGGCGCCGGCAAAGATCAGGGCCAGCACGCTGACAATCAAGGTGCCAAGCAAAGCCACCGCCAGCCAGCGCGCGCGCCGGCCTTCGATCAACCGTTGCAGTTGGGGGGTGAGCATGTTGACCAGTTCATAGACCAACAAACCGGCCAGCAGGCTGGGCAGCAATTTGAGCGGCAGCACCAGCAGCAACCCGCCGAAAATGATGATGTAGCTGGCCAGCAACAACACATGACGCTGAGAAAACGTTGGCATACAGCCTCAAAACGAGCGGCGTTAAAGGATGGGCAGTCTGCCAGCCTTGAGTGAATCAAGCGAGTGGGTAGGTCGTGAATGCGATCAAGTGTGGGAGCTGGCTTGCTGTGGTGAGTGGGGCTTGCCCCTCGACGGCATCACCACACATTCAAATAGGGCTGCTCCGCAGCCCAGCGCGGGACAAGCCCGCTCACCACAAAAAAACCGCTCCCACAGTAGATGGGCGTAATCAGCTACCTTTCAGGCAGGTGCTCATAAAGGTTTTACGCGCATCACCGGTCAGCGCTTTGGTTTTCGCCGACGCATTGCAATCCTTCATCTTCTGCTGCTGCGGTGTCAGGGTCTTGGCGTCATTGGCCGCCGGGGCCGACAGGCAGGTCTTCATGAACGCCTTGCGCTCGTCGCCCTTGAGCGTCTTGGTGGTGGCTTCGGCGTTGCAGGTGGTCATTTTGTTTTGCTGGGCGGTGGCGGCAAAACCCTGGGAACACAGCAGCAGGCCCATCATCAACAGCGGAATTCGCAGCATCTTCATGGAGTTTTCTCCCTGTTACCGTGCCGGAGGGCACGGCCTACCCAGCAGTGTAGCCAAAGCTTGTTACATCTTCATCGGCCGCGGATATGCGTCCGACGGTACTGCTCAGGGGTGCAGCCGGCCTGGCGCTGGAACATGGCAATAAACGCCGACGCGGTGCTGTAGCCCAAGTCGAACCCCACCTGTTGCACGCTGCGGTCGCTGTCGAGGGCCTCGATGGCCGCCAGGTAGCGCAGGCGTTGGCGCCACTCGCCAAAGCTCATGCCCAGTTCCCGCACAAACTGGCGCGCCAGGGTGCGTTCGCTCACGTGCACCTGTTCGGCCCAGTGCGCCAACGGGCGGTTGTCGCCGGGGTCGGCCTGCATGCCTTCCAACACACCGAGCAGGCCGGGGTGACGGGCGTAGGGCAGGAAGCACTCATGGATTGGCGCTTGCTTGAGCTGGTCCACCAGCACTTGGGCCAGGCGGATGTCAGCGTCAGTGTGCGGGATATTCACGTCACGCAGGGCGAAGTCGCTGAGGATGGCCTTGAGAATATCGCTGATGGCCAGGGTGCATGGCTGCTGCGGCAGTTGCTCGCAGAGTTCCGGCGCCAACCCCACCGAGTGATAGACGATCGCTTCGGCGTTGTAGGAGCTGTGCTCGGTGTGCGGCGGCACCCACACGGCGTACTGCGGCGGTGACATGAAGCGGCTGCCGGCCACTTTCATGCGCATCACCCCCCTCGCGGAGTAATCCAGCGAGCCCCAGAAATGCTGGTGTGGGGTGCATTCGGTATCCGGTGCGAAGTCCGAGTAGCGGAAGTACACCGGGCTCGGCAACCGAGGGAAATCCGCAAGGCGTACGTTGTGCTTGGCCATATTGTCTGGATACAAAGGTCGTTTGTCTGGATCGCAGTATAAGCTTCGATCCAGACAATGGATAATCCTGCCTCATCTACACACCGGGCTCCTTTCGATGCAATACGCTTATCCCTTGCTGGCCATTTTTATCTGGGCCGGCAACACCGTCGTCAACAAACTGGCTGTGGGCTCGATCTTCCCGGCGGAAATCGGCTTTTATCGCTGGCTGCTGGCGGCGCTGCTGTTTACGCCATTCATGGTCAAGCCGGTGATCGCCAATTGGGCGCTGATCCGCCCGAACCTGGGCAAAGTGTTCATCCTCGGCGTACTCGGCATGGCGGTGTATCAAAGCCTGGCGTACTACGCCGCGTCGCTGACCAGTGCCACCAACATGGGCATTATCCTGTCGCTGATGCCGTTGATGGCGCTGACGGCGGCCATCATCAGCCTCGGCCAGCGCCTGACCTACGGCGCGCTGACCGGCGCGGTGCTGTCATTCGCCGGCGTGGTCGTGGTGGTGTCGGCCGGCAGCCTCGGCGCACTGCTGGAGCATGGGGTCAACCTGGGCGACGGCATGATGCTGGTCGCGACCCTGGCGTATGCGGTCTACAGCACCCTGCTGAAGAAATGGCAACTGCGCCTGCCACCGCTGGTGTTGCTGTATCTACAGGTACTGGTGGCGGTGGTGGTGCTGTTTCCGCTGTTCCTGTTCTCGGCCAAAGCCGGTCTTGGCTGGGCGAACATTCCGCTGGTGCTATATGCATGCCTGCTGGCTTCGATGTTGGCGCCGCTGGCGTGGATGCATTCGGTGAAGACCTTGGGCCCGAGCCGCACGACGTTGTTTTTCAACCTGCTGCCGCTGATCACCGCGTTGATTGCCGCCGTGGTGTTGAAGGAAGAACTGGCGCTGTATCACTTGGTGGGCGGTCTGCTGACCTTGGGCGGGGTGATCTTGTCGGAACGCTGGACCACGCCGGTCAGTGCTGCCTGAACCATCGCTATCGCAGGCAAGCCATATTCGGCCACATTCCAAAGGTGGAACTCGGTCGAATATGGGGCGGGCTTGCTCGCGAAGAACGAAAACGCGGTCTCCCGACTAGACTCCAGCAGCCTTGAGCCTTTGCGCATGCTCGACAAATAGACGGATCGGCTCCGCCCCCTTGCCCACCAGCCCCAGCGACTGGTTGACGATATCAAAGTGGTCCAAGGGGTAGTCATCACCGATCACCAAGCCCAGGTGTGAGCTGTAGCGCCCGACCATGCCGTCGCACTGGCCCTTTTCGCGCACGAAGCTGCGGGCGAACACACGGCAGCTGCGATTCGTGCCGTCGAAGAGGTTGCGGCCACGGTCGGTGATGCCCGGTTGCAAGGTGCCGGACCACGAGTAATAGCGCACGCCGTTGACCTCCTCGGCGCCCTGCCCGCCCCATGTCTGCGGCAACCCCTGTGGATAGTTTTGATTGAACAGCGCCACGCCGGCGCTGGTCAGGGAGTGATGGGACGCCTGCAAATCCGCCTTGAAGCGTGGCCCGCGGTACCCGGTTTCCAACACGCCCATCACCCAGGCGGCCAGGTGAAACAGCGCGCTCATGATCCGACCTTTGGCGCCGTCAACGGGGTAATGGGTGTGGATATGGTCTGCCAGTTCCGACCCATGGTTGGGCCCGGCCACCGAGGTCACCGACGCCACCCACTCCGGGCGCTTGGCCGCCGCGTATCGGGCAGTGAGTGCGCCTTGGCTATGGCCGATCAGGTTGACCTTGTCGGCCCCGGTTTCACGGCGAAGGCGCTCTATCTGCACCAGCAATTGCTCGCCGCGCACCTCGCTGGAATCCAGCGGCGCCACTTGTACGGGAAACACCTGCGCCCCACCCGCCCGCAGTGCCGGGACGATGCCGTACCAGTAGGGGAACCACCCCAGGCGCACGAATCCGAGCATGCCGGGCACCAACACCAGGGGGTAACGCGTGGCTAATGACTGCGGCATGGGCCGAACGTCCGTGATCAGGAAGGGATGCCAATAGGCTAGCCGAGTCCCGCGACGAGGTTGTGACATAAATCCGATAAAACTTTTTGCGCAGCCCACCACTCACAACTGGAAGCGATCACGCCGACAGAGCGTGGCGTAAACCCGGATTAGCCCCAGGAGATTGAGATGACTGAAGCAAACTTGACTGACGTTGCGACCCTGCGCAGCCGCGCCCGCCAGAACGTCGAAAACGGTGCCGTGACCGAGGGTTACGACGCCGACCGCGAAGAGATCATTCGCCTGCTGAACGCCTCGCTGGCCACTGAGCTGGTCTGCGTATTGCGCTACAAGCGTCATTACTTCATGGCCAGTGGCATCAAGGCCGCGGTGGCCGCGCAGGAATTCCTCGAGCACGCGACTCAGGAAGCCGAACACGCCGACAAACTCGCCGAGCGCATCGTGCAGCTGGGCGGTGAACCGGAGTTCAACCCGGACCTGTTGTCGAAGAACTCCCACGCGCAGTACGTCGCAGGCAAAGACCTGAAGGAAATGGTCTACGAAGATCTGGTCGCTGAGCGTATCGCCGTGGACAGCTATCGCGAAATCATCCAGTACATCGGCGATAAAGACCCAACCACGCGCCGTCTGTTTGAAGAGATTCTGGCTCAGGAAGAAGAGCACGCCGATGACATGGCGGATATTCTCGAAAGCCTGTAACCCAGCGACACGCAATACCTATGTGGGAGGGGGCTTGCTCCCGATAGCGGTGGATCAGTCAATTGAGATATCGACTGATATACCGCCATCGGGAGCAAGCCCCCTCCCACATTTGTTAACTGTGTATGACCCGTTAGCCTTTCACGGTCTTGGGCGCCTTGCCTTCCTTCATCTGTTGCAGCAACGGTGCGCACTCATTGGGCTCACCACCGCTTGGGGCAACCAGTGCCAGCAGCCCGGCGGCCGGACCAGCGATGACACCCAGCGCCACCATGCCTGCGCCACGCAGCGCCAGGGGGATGGCTTTCACACCAGCATTCGGCTTGATAAACGGTCCGTTCACGTACAACGGTGAACGCAGGGAGAACAGGCGGAAGCCTTTAGATTCCGGGGTGACGGTCAAGTCCAACTGCTCCGTGGCCATGTTCGCCGTGCCATCGATGTAGATGATGGCGTTCTCCGTATCGAACACAAACAACCGCGTCGTCGCCAGGCCGGTCTTGATCCCGAAGTCCGCTGCCGCGCAGTTGATCTTCACTTCCTTGTCGCCAAACAAGCGACCTACCACGTAGTTGCCCACATTGAGCCCGGCGATTTCCATCAGGCCACGGCTGATTGCGCCGTCGTTGATCAGCATCTTCAGGTCACCGTTGGATGTGCCCAGCAGCGCTGCCACGGAATTACCGCGACCGGAAATATCGGCATCGCCGTTCAGTTCACCAAAGCTGGTTTTCATCGGTTCGAACGTCGGGAACAACTGCTTGAGCTTGAAGTTGCGCGCGGTGAGTTTGGCGCGGCCTTCCATCGGGGTCGTGCGACCGTTCAAACGGATTTGTGCGTCCAACTTGCCGCCGGCCACGCCGAAACGCAGGGGTTCGAGGCTCAGTTCGCCGTCATTGAGCACCAAGTGAGTGTAGAGGTCGGTGAAGGGCAGATCGGCACTGTGCACGATGCGCTTGCCGGTAAATTCCACATCGGCATCCATGACACGCCAGCGCTCGGTGCGGAACTCTTCCACCGGCAGCACTTTGTTCGCGGGTTGCTTGCTGTCAGCGCCACGGGCTTTTTGCTTGGCATTGGAGTCGGCACCGATCAGAGGGGCGAGGTCGGTCATCAGCAATTGGTTGGACACCAGCGCACCGCTGAGCTTAGGCCGCGGCTGGCTGGCGACGTAGGCAAGGTCACCATGGATATCGCTGTTGCCGATCTTGCCGTTGAAGTTGTCATAGCGGAACGAGGCGCCGTTGGCTTCGTGCAGCTTGGCGATCAGGTGACCGTCGGTGGAATAGGCCGGTGAGTCCGGCAGGGTAACGCCGGTCAGCGGGTAGAGGTTGCCCAGGCTGGAACCGGCGAGCTTCAGGCGCAGGTCGAGGGCACCCAGGTTGAGCGGGTCAGTGAGGGTGCCGGCCAGGGCGATGCTGGTGTCGGCAATCTTGACTTGGGCCTGCAACGGGAACGGCTTGGCCGCGTCCTGCAGGGCCAGCAGGCCGCCGATCTTGCCGCTGCCGTCGAGTTTCTGGCCGTGATACTGGCCTTTGACCTTGAGGGCGAATGCGTAGTCCTGGGGCGCGGAACCTTTCTCCAACGCCTTCTTGGCATCGGCATCGCCGACAATTTCGCCGAAGGGAATGGGCTTGCCCAGCGGATCGATGATCACATCGAGCTGGGTCTTGAGGGTTTGGTCGTCGAGGGTCACGTGGCCCTTGTCGAAGCCGATGGCACCGATGTCCACCACCCAGTTGGAAGGTTCGGCGTCAGGGTCCTTGGGGTCGAACTTGAAGGTCCAGTTGGCGCGCCCGTCGGCCAGGCGCTGCAGCTGCGCGTCCGGCTCAGTGAGGTCGATGCGCGGGATCACCACGCGCTGCACCAGCAACGCCAGGGGCGAGATACGCAGTTCAACCTTTTTGAGGGTGACCATATGGGTTTTTTTCGACCAGTCGGGGTTGCCCAGGGTCAGGTCCTCGGCAATCACGTGAGGCCACGGTACCCAGGCGCGCCAACCGCCCTCATCGGGCTCACGCGCCCATACCACCGCCAGGTTGCCGTTGATGGCAAACGGTCGATGCAGCTCCTCGGAAACCTTGGCATTGAGTGGCGGCTTGATGCGGTTCCAGTCAAAGAACACCAGGACCAATACCACCACGGCGATTAACAGTACGAAGCTGGCGCAGCTCCAAGCGACGATTTTACGAGTGCGCGTCATTGCACATAACTCCTGAATACGACTGGCTGGGTGACAGCCTTTAAGGACAGCTTATAGAACTACGACTGGCAAACCCTACGGGGGTTTAACCCAATCCTGGATTTGCCGGGAAAAACCTCAATTTCTGACCAGCTCGACAGATTCCCCCTACGAAGGCGCACCATTGTTACCCATGCGCGTGTCGAAAATACCCACACCGGTGCAAAACCGCGTGCTTGAGAGGCCCGTTCTAGAGCCCCCGCCAAGAACAATCAATTCCGTTGATTATTACCATTGTGTTTATGAACTTTTATATCGACTTATCGAGAGTAGCATTAGCCCTGTACCCACTTTATCGCCCTCCCAAGGAGCAACCCATCATGAAACGCCAAGTACTCGCTACCGTCCTGTTATCCATCCTGGCTTCCAGCGCCTTTGCCCTGCCAGCTGCCGAACAGGTCACTCCACAAGTCAAAGCCGACGCCGTTCACTTCAACCAGACGTTGGCCCGCAGCGGTTCGCAAGAAGACGAGAACCGTGACTACGCCAAAGGCGCTGTTGCTGAAAACGGTTCGGAACACGCCAACAAACGCGCTTACACCGAAGGCCTGACCGAAAATGGTCGCAACCGCCTCGAACAAAAAGGCTTGGTTGAAGGCGGTGCTGACCGCCTGCAGGAACGTAACGCTGTTGCCGAAGGCGGTCGTGATCGCCTGGAACAGAAAGGTTTGGTTGAAGGCGGCGCTGAACAAGCCAACGAACGCGCCTACACCGAAGGTGTTGCCGAAGGCGGTGCAGACCGTCTGCAAGAACTGCATCAAGCACAGAGCTAACCCCGTGGTGGCCCAGAAAAAAGCCCGATCAGTCGATCGGGCTTTTGACATTTTGTAGGCCCTGCTTGTAGACCCTGACACGCCCGCCCTCCCCGCCAAGTTCGACGCCAGCGAAGCTGTTTTGCTAGAGTGCGTCGCTGTACTTGCCGACAAAGCCCGCCCGCCCATGCTGCCCCGCGCCGAACAGAAGCAACAGACCCGCCTCGCCCTGATGGACGCAGCCCGCCATCTGATGGAGTGCGGCCGTGGGTTTGGCAGCCTGAGCCTGCGCGAAGTGGCGAAGACGGCCGGCATCGTGCCCACCGGTTTTTATCGTCATTTTGCCGACATGGACCAACTTGGACTCGTGCTGGTGAGTGAAGTGGGCCAAACCTTCCGCGCCACGATCCGCCTGGTGCGCCACAACGAATTCGTGATGGGCGGCATTATCGATGCCTCCGTGCGGATCTTTCTCGATGTGGTCTCGGCCAACCGTTCGCAATTCCTGTTCCTGGCCCGCGAGCAATACGGTGGCTGCCTGGCCGTGCGCCAAGCGATTGGTGCATTGCGCGAAGACATCACCCGTGATTTGGCTGCCGACCTGACGCTGATGCCCAAACTGCAGCATCTGGATCCAGAAGGCCTGCACGTGATGGCCGACTTGATCGTCAAGAGCGTGTTCGCCACCCTCCCCGACATCATCGACCCACCCGCCCAGGCGCTGCCGGACCACCTCACGCCCCAGGCGAAAATCACCCAGCAATTGCGCTTCATCTTTATTGGCTTGAAGCACTGGCAAGGGCTGGGCAGCACTGAATAAGGCGTTCACCCCGACGAGTGAAAACGCTTGGCGGTGGTGTAGTTTTTGTTCCAGTAGGTGTTGCTCAAGGAATCGATACGGACGTTCTTGCCTGTGCGTGGCGAATGGATAAATTTGCCCTCGCCTACATAAAGGCCCACGTGGCCGACCTGGCCGCGCCCATTCCCCTTGAAAAATACCGCATCGCCGGGCTCCAGTGCGTTGCGTTTGATGGTGGCGGCAGTCGACCGCTGCATGGCCGTCGTGGTGCGCGGTAGTTGGATATTGGCTTGGGTCTTGAACAGATAGACCAGGAAACTGCTGCAATCGAAGCCCTGATCCGCCGAGGTGCCGCCCCACTTGTAAGGCGTACCCAGCAGTTCATGGGCGCGGTCAACCACATCATCGATAGACGCTTGCTTCAGTGAAGCCGTGAACGAGGGATGGGAGGTCAGATTGGCGGAAGCCGATGAAAGAGTGAAAGACAAACCCACGATAACCAGGCAACAAAATGACTTGAACATGATGGACGTCGCAGTGAATTAAACACGGCGCACAGCCTAATGTTCTCGCAGGTAAGCTGATGGACGCCGATTCCGCATACCCTGTAGGGAAAATCCGAAAATGCCCATCGCGCGTGCAACCATCAATAATTCGCACCAATTTGGCGCACTCAAAGAATCTCCTCTCGCCCTATTTAGTGGCGTCAACGTACTGCCTACAGGCAATTCCTACTTCCCCTTGAGATTGGCAAGCCGATTGCTCTAGGTGTTTCATCGCTCATAGCTGGAAGCTTCCCGATGCTGGTGATCCACCGCAGAATCGCCCCTCAAGCCCTCTGGGCCGCCGAGCTGCTGCTGAATTTCGAAGCACGCAGCAAAAGCCGCCTGCGCTGTTTCAGTGCCGACGGTGAAGACGTCGGCCTTTTCCTGGAGCGTGGCCAGCCACCGCTGCACGATGGCGAATTCCTACAGGCTGAAGACGGACGCGTCGTACGTGTGTGTGCTCGGCCTGAACAACTGCTGCACGTGACCTGCAGCAATGCGTTTGAACTCACCCGTGCGGCGTATCACCTGGGCAATCGCCACGTGGCGTTGCAAGTGGGAGACGGCTGGTTGCGCCTGCTTGATGACTATGTGCTCAAGGCCATGCTCGAACAGTTGGGTGCGCAGACTGAAACCATCGAGGCGCCGTTCCAGCCGGAGCATGGCGCCTATGGCGGCGGCCATCATCATTCGCGCCATGGCGACGAAGATTTCAACTACCCCCCCAAGCTGCACCAGTTCGGCGTACGTCTATGAACCCAGCCTGGGCGCTGCTGCGTCTGGCCAGTCCGCAATTGCCGATTGGCGGCTACAGCTATTCCCAGGGCCTGGAAATGGCGGTGGAGAACGGCCGTGTCGCTGACGCGGCCAGTGCGCGACGCTGGATCAGCGACCAGTTGCTGCTCAACCTCGCGCGCTTCGAAGCCCCGCTGCTGCTCGCCCATTGCCAAGCCGCGCTGGAAGCGGATTGGCCACGCCTGGCGCAGCTGTGTGAAGAACACCGCGCCAGCCGCGAGACCCGCGAGCTGTATCAGGAGAGCCGGCAGATGGGCTACTCGCTGCAACAACTGCTCAATGGCCTGCCGGAACTGGACGACGCCGCGCGACGTTTTCTCGAACAACACACCGAGCCGCACCTGGCCTTGGGCTGGGCCCTCGCCGCCCGTGCCTGGCGCATCAGCCCCGCCGACGCACTCGCCGCCTGGCTGTGGAGCTGGCTGGAAAACCAATTGGCCGTGCTGATGAAAACCCTGCCGTTGGGCCAGCAAGCCGCCCAACGCCTGACCAGCGAATTGCTGCCGCTGTTGCAACAAGCCCAGCAGGACGCCAGCCGCATCGACCCCAACCCTCTCGGCAGCGCCGCCTTTGGCCTGTCCCTGGCGTGCATGGCCCACGAGCGCCAGTACAGCCGCCTGTTCCGTTCCTAGGAGAACACACTCATGAACACACAACCTTTGCGCGTCGGCATCGGCGGCCCGGTAGGCTCCGGCAAGACCGCCCTGACCCTGGCCCTGTGCCTCGCACTGCGCGATCGCTACAACCTGGCCGTGGTCACCAACGACATCTATACCCGCGAAGACGCCGACTTCCTGGTACGCAACCAGGCCCTGGCACCGGAGCGCATCATCGGCGTGGAGACCGGCGGCTGCCCGCACACCGCGATTCGTGAAGACGCCTCGATCAACCTGGAGGCGGTCGACCAACTCAACCGTCGCTTCCCCGGCCTGGACCTGATCCTGGTGGAGTCCGGCGGTGACAACCTCTCGGCCACCTTCAGCCCGGAGCTGTCCGACCTGACCATCTACGTGATCGATGTGTCTGCCGGCGACAAGCTGCCACGCAAGGGCGGGCCCGGCATCTGCAAATCCGACCTGTTGGTGATCAATAAGATCGACCTGGCACCGCTGGTCGGCGCGTCGCTGGAGCTGATGAACAGCGATACCCAGCGCATGCGCAACGGTAAACCCTTTGTGTTCAGCAACCAGAAAACCGGTGTCGGCCTGGAGGAGATCGTCGCCTTCATCGAACGCCAAGGCCTGCTGACCGCCGCCTGATCAACCCATAAGGAACCTGTCCATGAGCCTCAAAAAACTCCTCGCAGCGGCCGCCCTGCTGCTGGCCCCCGCCCTGGCCTTTGCTCACCCGGGCCACGGCGACAACGGCCTGGTGGCCGGTATCAGCCATCCCCTGAGCGGTATCGACCACTTGCTGGCCATGGTGGCGGTCGGCTTGTGGGCCGCCCAACAAAAAGGCGCGGCGCGCTGGGCACTGCCGTGCACCTTTGTCGGCACCATGCTGATCGGCGGCGTGCTGGGTTTTGAAGGCTTGGCGTTGCCGGCGCTGGAAAGCGGGATTGCGGCGTCGGTGCTGGCCCTGGGCCTGGCGGTAGCGCTGGCGGTGCGTCCGCCGCTGTTTATGGCGGTGGGTGCGACGGCCTTGTTCGCGTTGTTCCACGGCGTGGCGCATGGTTTGGAGCTGCCGGACATGTCCAGCCCTTGGGCGTATGCAGCCGGGTTTGTCGGTGCAACGGCAGTGCTGCACGCGGCCGGTTATGCGGTGGTGCGCTTTCTGCCGGCGGCAGCGGCGCCGTTGGTGCGGATTGCCGGGGCGGCTTCGGCGGCGACTGGGGTTTGGTTGCTCGCTGGCTGATTTGCAGCGCTGCTGAAGGCTCCTTCGCGAGCAAGCCCGCTCCCACAGTTGACCGAGTACATCCTTGAAATACGGTCCAGATGTGGGAGGGGGCTTGCCTCCGATAGCGGTAGACCAGACACCACCGAACCCAAGCCTGCTACCATGCGCGCCTACACCCCTGCCGTGACGACGCCAGCCAATGCCCAGCGCTTTCCAACCCTCCTTGAACACCCTGCTAACGCACTTCCACCGCCTGATCGTGCCGCTCTGGCAAGGCCCCGGCTGGAATGCCGACTTGGCATTGCCCTATGAGGCGCTGGACGCCGATCACCAGCCACTGCCCCCACAACGCTACCGCGCCATGGCCTGCGCCCGGCAGTTGTACCTGTTCGCCAGCCTGATCGGCGAGCCCGATGCGGCGTTTGCCGAAGAACGCGCCGCGGCGTTGTTCCGCTCTCTGCAACGGCACTTCCACGACGCCGAGCACGGCGGCTGGTTCTACAGCATCGACCCGGCCGGCCAGCCGCTGGACAAGCGCAAAGACCTCTACACCCACGCGTTCATCATCTTTGCCTGTGCCCACTACTGGGCCAAGGTGCGCGAACCGCTGGTGGAGTCGGTGCTCAATGCTGCCTTGGAAGTCGTCGCCGAGCGGTTTTCCACCGGCGACGGTCTTTACGAAGCCGTGCTGGAACGCAATTGGTCGTCCCTCAATTCCGGCCCGTTGCAGAATCCCTTGATGCATTTGGCCGAAGGCTTCCTCGCCACCCTCGCCGTGCGTGAAGACCCCCAGGTGCAGGCAGCCCTGTTGGCGTTGGCGACGGCCATGCAGCAGCGCTTCATCGACCGCCAGCACGGCGTGATGATGGAAAAACCGCTGGGCGCGGTGGATAACTGGTTCGAGCCGGGGCACCAGTTCGAGTGGTTCTTCTTGCTGGAGTCTTCGGCGGTACTGCTCGGTACGCCGCTGCATGCTTCGCTGACACGGGCCTTCGCCTACGCAGAGCTTAAGGGTGTGGATAACACCAGCGGTGCGGTCAGCGGCATGCTGGCACTGGACGGCACGATGCGCGACGGCACCCAACGCATCTGGGCCCAGGCCGAGTACCTGCGGGCACTGACCTTGCGGCCGAACAGCGAAGCGGTGCTGCAACGCCAATTGCTGGCGCTGCAACAACGTTTCCTGCACGCCAAAGGCTGGCATGAATGCCTGGATGCCCAGGGAGCGGTAAGCCGGTGGGATATGCCTTCCACCACGCCGTATCACTTGGCAACCTGTTACCAGGGCCTTAAGCAATCCATTTGCGATCCCCGGTAAAGCTGATCGTCAGCCAGCGCGCCGCATCCGGCGTGCCAAGCCCTGTGGATATTTCTTCGCGCAGCTCGTCCAGGGTCGCGACGTTATCCACCGGGTAATCCGCCGGCAACACCACATGAATTTCGATAAACCGCGCCCGCCCGTGCTTTTGCACGTAGGACACGTAGTCGTCGAAACCATGCTTGGCCTGCGCCGCCTCCATCACTTCACGCACTTTGTCATCCAACTGGTCCGGGGCGATCCCCAGCACCTCGCGCAATGCCGGGCGCAGGATCTTGAACGCCGGCGCCAGCATGCTCAGGGCCAGCAGGATCAGGATCAACGGGTCGACATACACCGCCCACTCGCCATAGCCCTGGGACTTGAGCAACAGCGCCGCCAGGAAGCTGATCAGCAAACCCACCGACAGCATCGCGTCCACCAGCCAACTGATGTTGTCGAACTGGATCAGCGATGATTTCAGCGTGCGATTGCGGTAGCGCACGTAAAAGAAGTAGGCAAACTCGACGACGGTAAACACCGCCGCATAAATGATCACCAGCCCCAACTCGATCTCGCGTCCGCCATTGATAATGCCGAACACACCGTTGAGAAATGCATAGATGGCGATCAGTAGCAGGAAACTGCCTTCGATCAGCAGCACCATCGGCTCCAGGTGCCAATAGCCGAACTGGAAGCGCTCGTTGCTTTTCTTGGCGATCAGCTTGGCTGTGATCAGCATCAACACCTTGATGGCGGTGGCGATCAGCGAGAAAAAGCCGTCGAACAGAATCGATTGGGCGCCGGATACCACACCCGTGACAATCCCGGCGATCGCCACGGCGAACATCAGGATGGTCGATTGTTTGAGCAGTGCCTGCTCACCTCGGTTACTCACATTTCCTCCTGTCAAAACCTTTGTGGTGAGCGTGCTTGCCCCGCGCTGGGCTGCAAAGCAGCCCCATAAGATCGCCGTATTTCTTTCAGGCAGATCTATGTCGCTGGTTTTAGGGCCGCTGCGCAGCCCAGCGCGGGGCAAGCCCGCTCACCACAACAACCCGCTCACCCCCGAAAGGTATTTCAGCTTTTGGCTCCGCGCTCAATCGCAAACCCAGCCCACGTCTGGCTCACCGGCATCAGCTCCAACCGGTTGATATTCACATGTGCCGGTGTGTTCATGACCCAGAAGATCGTGTCCGCAATATCCTGCGGCTGAATCGGCTCGGCACCCGCATAGGTCGCGTCATACCGTGCCTGGTCGCCACCGAAGCGCACCAGCGAGAACTCGCTCTCGCACAGGCCTGGCTCGATGTTGGTGACGCGCACGCCGGTACCTTGCAGGTCGCAGCGCAGGTTCAGCGAGAACTGCTTCACGAACGCTTTGGAGCCGCCATACACGTGGCTGCCTGGGTACGGGTAGCTGCCGGCGATGGAGCCCAGGTTGATGATCCCGGCGCCACGGCCGTGCGCAATCAGGCGCGGCAGCAGCAGGCTGGTGGTGGTCAGCAGGCCCTTGATGTTGGTGTCGACCATGGTTTCCCAATCGTCGAGGCTGCACTTGGGTGCAGGGTCAGTGCCCACGGCCAGGCCGGCGTTGTTGATCAGCCCACGCAACGTGGCGAACGAGGGCGGCAGGTTGGCGATGGCGTCTTCCATGCCCTTGCGGTCACGCACATCCACGACCAGGCCATGCACTTCGGTCTGCTTGGAAAGCTCTTCGACCAGCGCATTCAGGCGGTCGGCGCGACGGCCAGTGAGCACCAGTTTCCAGCCGGCGTCGGCAAAGCGACGGGCGCAGGCTTCGCCGAAGCCTGAGGTTGCGCCAGTAATAAACAGCGTGTCGGACATGGTGTTCTCCTTGCGGGCATCGGGAAAAAAATCAGCCAGCAGAATGCCTTTACGCGGCGCTTGCGGCAACCGCTACGCACACCCGTCCATGCCCAGCTGATCATTTTTTAATCGGCCCGAGCAACGCCATATGAACCGTGGCTTGCAGCCATATGCGCGCAGGTTATCCACAACTGCGCCCACAGTCTTTGGGGGCAAGTGCAAAAAGCCTCAGGCCTCTATACACAAGGCCTACAGGCGGTTTTAGAAAGTTTTTTGCTTGACCTCGGCCGGAGCGTATGTAGGCCCATGGGCAGGGGGAAATTCCAGACGATGGCTCCAGGCCAGTCATTCCGGCCTCTGCGGCCGTCTTTCCAGAGTTTAGTCACAGACTTATCCACAGGATGAACAGACTTTTTCCGGTCACATACCTGTGTCTTTAAACAGGTTGACAAACCCCTCGATCGGTCGCAAAAAAGCCACTGATCAAAAAACAACCACAAGTCTGAAAGCCACGGTTTTAAAGGCGTTCAGCCAGCTACTCCCACGTTACCCACAGCCGGTTCCACAGTGGATGGGGACAAGTCAAAACTGTGACAAAACAGGGATTTGCGGCGGCTATATGTCGCGCTTTGGAGGCGGGCTGGATTTGTTTTCCACAATTTGGTGGAGCGCGTGTGGACACCCTAAAAACAAATCTGGATCTGCTCAATGTGGGAGGGGCACCGCCCCTCCCACAGGGTTCCTGCATTATGAGTTAGATCAGTGACCGCCGAGGTAGGCGTTGCGCACTTCCTCGTTCACCAGCAATTCCTTACCGGTACCGGTCAGGCGAATCTCGCCATTGACCATCACATAAGCCCGGTCCGACAGGCGCAGCGCATGGTTGGCGTTCTGCTCCACCAGGAAGATGGTCATCCCGGTGGACGCCAGCTCACGCAGTGTGGAAAAGATCTGCTTCACCACAATCGGCGCCAGCCCCAGGCTCGGCTCGTCGAGCAGCAACAGCTTCGGCCGGCTCATCAGCGCACGGGCGATGGCGAGCATTTGCTGTTCGCCGCCGGACATGGTCATGGCACGCTGGTTACGCCGCTCCTTGAGCCGTGGAAACAGCTCGAACATGCGCTGCATGTCTTCCTGGGCAAACTTGTCGCCAATGGGGATGGTGCCCATCAGCAGGTTTTCCTCGACGGTCATGTCGGGGAACACCCGCCGCCCTTCCGGCGACTGCGCAATGCCGTTGGAGGCGATGTAGTGGGACGACTTGTGAGTAATGTCCACGCCGTTGTAGAGGATCTGCCCCGACTCGGCCCGTGGCTGGCCGAAGATCGACATCAGCAGCGTGGATTTGCCCGCGCCGTTGGAGCCGATCAGGCTGACGGTTTCGCCTTCGTTGATGTGCAGCGAGACTTTTTTCAGGGCCTGGATCGGGCCGTAGAACACGTCCAGGTCCTTCATTTCGAGGATAGGTCCGCTCATACCAGCTCCTCTTCGTCGGCGCCCAGGTAGGCAGCAATCACTTTCGGGTCGTTACGGATCGCGTCCGGCCCCCCTTCGGCGATCCGTAACGACTGGTCGAGCACCACGATGTGGTCGGAAATACTCATCACCATGCCCATGTCGTGTTCGATCAGCACCACCGTGAGGTCGTGTTCGTCGCGCAGCAGGCGAATCATCGCGCTGAGGGCTTCGGTTTCCTGGGGGTTGAGGCCCGCAGCGGGTTCGTCCAGGCAGATGATCTGCGGCCGGGTGCACATGGCGCGGGCGATTTCCAGGCGACGCTGCTGGCCGTAGGAGAGCTCACCGGCCAGACGGTTGGCGCAGTCCACCAGGTCGACGACTTCCAGCCAGTAGAAGGCGTGGTCAAGGGCGTCGCTTTCAGCCTTGCGGTAGCCCTTGGTGTTGAGGATACCCGCGAGCATATTGCGGTTGACCCACATGTGCTGGGCCACCAGCAGGTTTTCCAGCACCGACATTTCCTTGAACAGGCGAATGTTCTGGAAAGTCCGCGCCAGACCGGCACGATTGACCAGGTGGGTGCCGCCGAACATCTTGTAGTACACGCGGCTGAAAAAGCTTTTGGGTGACACGAAGTCGATGGCCTTGAAGCGCTCGCCCAACAGCTGGATCACGTTGGTCTGCTGGCCACGGATGTTGAGTTCGATCTTGCCGCCACTGGCTTTGTAGAAGCCGGTGAGGCAGTTGAACACCGTGGTCTTGCCGGCACCGTTAGGGCCGATCAGGGCGAAAATCGAGTTGCGTTCGACCTTGAGGCTCACATCGCTCAAGGCCTTGATGCCACCGAAGTGCATCATCAGGTGTTCCACGGAGAGCACGACTTCCTTGCTCATGGCGCCACTCCTTTACGTGGGGTCACACCGGTACGGCTGATGCGGATCAAGCCGCGCGGTCGCCAAATCATCATCACCACCATCAACACGCCAAACAGCAGCACGCGGTATTCGGAGAAGCTGCGCAGCAGTTCAGGCGCAACGGTCAGCACGAACGCCGCAATCACCACGCCCACCGTCGACCCCATGCCGCCCAGCACCACGATGGCCAGGATCAGCGCCGATTCGAAGAAGGTGAACGACGACGGGTTAACGAAGCCCTGGTAGCTGGCAAAGAACACACCGGCCAAACCGGCAGTCGATGCACCGATAGTGAATGCCGAGAGCTTGACCAGCACGTGGTTCAGGCCCATGGAACGGCAGGCGATCTCATCTTCGCGCAGGGCTTCCCAGGCGCGGCCGACCGGCATGCGGGTCAGGCGGTGCTTGATGTACAGCACGGCCAGCACCACCAGGAACAGCACGATGTAGATGAAGAGAAATTTGATGTTGGGGTTGTAGTCGATGCCGAAGAACTCATGGAAAGGAATCCCGCCATCCTTCGCGCGCTTGCCGAACTCCAGGCCGAGGAAGGTCGGTGACGGCACCGGCATGCCGTTTGGCCCACCGGTAAACGACAGCCAGTTGTTGAGCACCAGGCGGATGATTTCACCGAAGCCCAGGGTCACGATGGCCAAATAGTCACCGTGCATTCGCAACACCGGGAACCCGAGTATGCACCCCGCCAACGCTGCAGCGATGGCCGCCAGTGGCAGCACCGTCCAGAAGCCCAGGCCCAGGTATTGATAACCTAATGCCAGCCCGTAGGCGCCGATGGCGTAGAACGCCACGTACCCCAGGTCGAGCAAGCCGGCCAGGCCCACCACGATGTTCAGGCCCAGGCCGAGCAATACGTAGATCAGCCCGAGGATCACCACCGTCAGCAGGTACTTGTTGGCGAAGATCGGGAACACGATGGCGATCACGATCAGTGCCGGGATGATCCAGCGCAGTCGCGACTTGTAGTCCGGGGCGAGCACGTGCACGCCAGAGCCACTGCTCTCGAAGCCCTGCAGGATCTTCAGGCCCTTGGGGGTTTGCAGGAACAGGCTCATGGCAAAGCGGCCGACCATGACGATGGCCACCAGCAGGCCCACGCGGGCCGGTTCCAGGTTGAAGCCGTAGCCGTCGAGTACAACGCCGACGATCGGACCGAACACGATCAACGAAATCAGCCCGGCGAGGACCGTATCAACCACACTTTTCTTGATATCGATGGGTTTGGCAGCAGACATATTTACACCTTCGCCACGAGTGGGCGACCAAGCAGGCCCTGAGGACGGAAAATCAGAATCACCACCAGCAGGGAGAAACTGAACACGTCTTTGTAGTCAGAGTTGATCAACCCCGAGAACAACGACTCGGAGATACCGAGGATGATCCCGCCCAGCATTGCCCCAGGCAGGGAGCCGATGCCGCCGAGTACCGCCGCAGTAAACGCCTTGATGCCGATGATGAAGCCGGCATAGAAGTCGAAGGTGCCGTAGTTGAGGGTGATGAGCACGCCGGCCAATGCCGCCATGGCGGCACCGATGACGAACACGTAGGAGATCACCCGGTCGGTGTTGATGCCGAGGATCGAGGCCATCTTGCGGTCTTGCTGGGTTGCGCGGCACATACGGCCGAGCTTGGTGTACTTGATGATGTAAGTGAGCAACGCCATGCCGGCAAACGCCGCCACGAGGATGAACACCTTGGTGTACGTGAGCTGCACGAACCCGCTGCCGATATCGACACGCCAGGCCCCGGCCAGCAGGGTGGGAATACCTTGTTGTTTCGCGCCCTGGGCGATCTGCGCGTAGTTCTGAAGGATCAGGGAGATGCCGATGGCGCTGATCAGCGGAGCCAGGCGGGTGGAATTACGCAGTGGTTTGTAGGCGACACGCTCGATGACCCAACCGTAGACGCCAGTGACGACGACAGTGAAGACCAAAGTGCCAAGAATGAGTAGCGGGAAGGATTCGATGCCGAAGTAAGCCAGCAGTGCCAGACTGATCGCCGCGAGGTAAGCGGAAATCATATAAACCTCGCCGTGGGCGAAGTTGATCATGCCAATGATGCCATAGACCATTGTGT